>Ga0190354_1000041_pt1 | contig 20940 bp, 35 predicted proteins | sample 4872131213_MG_FD_163436 | JGI IMG/M metagenome (GOLD analysis project Ga0190354, IMG submission 163436) | Hydrothermal vent microbial mat bacterial communities from Southern Trench, Guaymas Basin, Mexico - 4872-13-12-13_MG | ecosystem: Environmental > Aquatic > Marine > Hydrothermal vents >...
TCTTATGACTGCTCTTATTTGTTCTAAGTATGTGATGTTTTCCGATAGTTCGTCGTCGGATATAATTCCGTGATCGTATAAAGCGTTTAGAAATTGAATGTGTTTCTTGTCGATTATGGTTAAGTTGTATATTACGTTTAAGACTTGTTCTTGGTTCGTTAGTAATGCGTACGCTGTAGTTCGGGTAACTACTGTTAATAATGCTTGATTTATGAGTTTTAGATACGTTCTTACGTGAAGTTTGGCTAATACTTCGTGTTGGTATATTGTAGAAAGCTTTTGTAAGTAATAGCCTATGTTTTCTATTAAGTCGTCTGGTAAAGTTAGGTTCTCTACTATGTAAAAGTACGCGAATAGTATGAATGCTGAAAATTCTCTTTTAGTTTTGGCATGTTCTGATGCGTATTTTATAATGTAGTTTACAATGCTTTGTGGTATTTCTTCTAAATCCGCTCTACAACGTATTAATTCTATTACTACTTCTGGTTTGGTATCTGCGTACGTTAACGCAATTGTTATATCTAAGCCACTTGCTATTATTTCGTTTATAAATGGTCGTATGTATTTGATTATTGGTAGGTCGTTTTCTATTAGGTAGGCTATGAATCGTCCTGCAGTAATTGACCATACGGTATTTTTTAGGTCTTCGTATTTTATGGGTTTGTCGAAAACTCTCGGACAAATTGTAACTATCAAGTCGTTTCTTATTGTGGGTAATAGAGAGTATGCTACTGTAACGTGTTCTGGTTCTGTTTTCTCTATTAGTTCTAAAAATTCTGGTAGGATACTGTTTATAGCTTCTTCACATTCATATATTGTTTCTATCTTTTCATTCATAAGTTAGCCGTAATACCACTCGGTAATTCTTTTAACTTCTTCTTCGGATAATCCGTATTTCTCGATGATTTTCCTTGCTTCCTTTCTTAGTTCTGGACTTGCTTCGGGACTTTGAGCTAAAGCAATTACAGTAGCTTCTCTAAACGGTATAGGTTTTTCGAGTGGTGTAGGTGACATAAGTATTTCTTCCGTTTCTTCCGTCTTCTCTTTTGTTCCCATTTCTTCTTCTTCGAGTTCTTTCTCTTCGTAAGCTGTAATGTAAGTCGTTAGGTCTCTTAAGATTTCGTCCACTTTGTCTCTGATCTTCCTTAAGTTGTCGATAGCTTTAACTATTTCTTCTTTACTCGCTAATCCTAACTTTACGTCTTCTATTAGGATTTTGGATTCGTAACTTAGGTCTTCTAATACGTCTTTGAACATATTTTTGTCACCTCACTTTATTGATACTGCTAAGGTTATTAAACCTGCTATAATCGATGACAAAAGTGCTATTTGTATCTTACTTAGCCTTTCTATGTAGATAACTTTGTTCTTGATTTCTAAAATACATATTGCTAACGTTCTATCTTGTGGTGTTGAGTTTTTGTCTTTTAGTATTTCTTCTAAATCTTCTAAAATATTACCTTTCATTGTTTATCACCACCTACGTTGAGTATTTTCTCTAACCTTTCAACTCTTTTCTCCAATTCGGATAATCTTTCTTCTACTGACTTGGTTGGACGTTTTTTCCTTCTTTTAACTACGGCTACTTTATCTGCTTTAACTCTAACCATAATACCACCTCTACCAAGTTAAGAATGCGTAACCTCTCATGTAAGTTGCCTGTTCGAACTTTAGTTTAATACTGTAAGCTGTTTCTGGTAGTTCAGTTTCGGTATCTCGTTCTATTGGATTCCAAGTATTACCATCGTCAGTAGAGTAGTAAACGTTCTGAGCGTCTGAATCAGTAGTTACGAGTAGTTTATCTACACCTTCTGGGAAGTCAAAAGTTACGGTTACGTAATCTACGGGTATTACGTTTCTTGTGTAGGTTACGGTTGGTTCTGGGTCGGTGTATTTTCTTGCGATTATATAGTCTGCTATTGCTGATCTGTAAAATCTTAGTGTGAACTCATCAAATTGCATGTATGTGCTATCTGTCGCAGTTATTTCCGCTCCTGTCCCGTCTCTAAAGACTAAATCGCCGTTTTGTCTGAGAATTATCTCAATTTTATACCACTGATTCGCTGTTATACCGCTACCAGCTGAAGCTAACGTTTCGCCTATTGACCCGCTTTCCCACGTCTTTATACTTGATGCAGTTCCAGCTCTTCCAAGATGAAATAAATATCCGCTGTCTGTGTCTAAATCTCGCAAAACAAAGCTGTCTGGCACCGTCCCCGCATTTTCGATTAGCTTAAAGTATAGCGTTATTATTACATCGTATTGCGTTCTGTCATATACGAATTGTTTACCGCACTTATCATCATTTGCGTTTACATCTTTGTATATCGCATAGTTTCCCTCGTATGCGTCTGTCGTAATTCCCCATGGTCCAGAGTAAATTGTCCAGTCCGATATATCGCCGTCTTCAAAATCATCGAAAAAGTCAAACGTAGCTTCTCCGTTGCTTAAATCTTCCGTTCTCTCTACGTTAATTTTGAGGTATATCTTCTTAGTAGAGTTTGCTGGGATATTTGGAACTTTAATCCATATCTTAGCGTTGTAATTTTCAGTATCCCACTCTTCCACGTAATGGTTAAGTAAAGTAGTCTTATCTTCGTCGTAGAATTCTAAGTAGATTTTGTTATAGTTACAGTCTTCAAAGAATTGTTCATCGTTGTTTATTTCGAGTAGTATCTGATAGTCGGTTAAGTCGTTTGGATTGTTAGAGTTGTCTATGGTTATTTCGTATTCTATTGGACTACTAACCGATTCAAACGTATTCTTGAAACCTTTTGGATAGTCGAGTGTTATTACGTCTGCTATAATCGAGTAAAAGTCTTTGGAAATTGCGTGTGCTACGGCTTGATTCATAAGTATCTTTATAGCCATAGTGATTAGTTCTTTCTTGATACTGTCTATTTGTTCGTCTAATACGTCAAAGTTATTGTTTACTAAGTCTCCCCACTCAGTTTCTTCAATTGACGGCTTGTATAGTTTTATATTAGGCGTGTATTCACCCATTTAACCACCCCACCTATCCAAACCCCATTTTATATTTCCGTAACCTTCGTAAGTAGGTTCTGGTTTGTATTTACCTTTAGCACCTATGCTAACAGCTATACTTACTAAAGTAAACCACTTTCCGAATTGTATTAGATTCTTGACGAACCTCTCGTCAGGTATCATATACTTAGTAGTAAAGGTAACTTGTTTATAAAATCGTTGTATATTTCGGTTGCTTTTTGCATACACTTATATTGTAAATCTTCGTATTCTTCTTTGTTCATTGATAGAGCGTATTGGACGGCTTCTTTAATTGCTTCTTTAGTAATTACGTATTTAACTATTCTAACTCCGTAACAACAAGCTTTAATTTTGTCTTCTGGTTTAATTGGGATACCTATTGCGAATTCGTTATGAGCTGGAACGTCTGTATAAATTGGTATAGTTCCTACGGTCATAGCTTCTAAAACGGGTAATCCAAATCCTTCAACAAAAGAAGTCCAGAGAAGGAATTTAGATTTTGATAGTAATCTTGCCTTTTGTTCGTCTGTAATTGAGCCAAAGTTGAATTGGGTTAAATTAGGTCTTTTAGGCATCCATATATCGGATACTACGCAGTATTTGAAATTAAGTTCTAAGAATACTTCTCTTTGTAATCTTAGGTTTTTTCTATCGCATATACAATGTTTACCGATTGTAATTATGTCGTATGTTGTGTTGTCGTAGTCCGTTTTGTAGTAAAAAAGAATTGGGTTAATTGGTCTTGGGATTATTGTATCTTCTACAGGTATTCCGAGTTCTTTGTAATGTTGTTTGTTGAATTCTGATACGGTGTAGTGTTTCTTGAATAGTCGTTCGTTTAGTAGTATTTCGTCTATTTTGTGGTATGAGTTAGGTATCATAGCTGGAGTATCCGTCCACCATATATCTGCTTTTCTTTTGTAGATAATAGAGCTAATTCCTTCGTCTATTAGGATGTTTAGGTAGTTTGGTTTGTAGTCTTCTTTTGGATTGTTACCTGATATAGTTACGTTGTTACCTACAATTTGCTTCATTAGGTTAGCTAAGTAAGGTAGTGATCCGAATTTACCTTTGGGACACATTATGTTGATTTTCATACTATCGCTACTTGGAATCTCCATTTAAATGTTAGTGGGTCAATAGAACCGTAGAATTCGAATGGATCAAAAGCACCGTCTCTACTTGCTATTCTTGAGGCGAGTCTTACGTCTGCACCGCCTAAAGGTATCATTCCCTGATTAGCACCTATGAAACTTCCTCTTGACGGATTTGATACTCCTGTTTGCCAATCGTCGTTGTCCGTTCTTAAGTAAACTCCAAATTCTCCTACTTTACCGTCTATCTCGTTTTCTCCTGTAGCACCTTCGTATATATTTGGTAGAGTTCCTGAGTTCCATGTAAATACAAATTCAGCTATGTATAAGGTGTAATCTGGCTCTTTTATAGCTCTTCTCGTGATACTATTCGGTGCTTTATCTACTTTACTTACTAAGTCTGACATATCTGGACTCGTATAGGTAGATGTGTCAGTTCCTATTCTTGCTGTAGCTCCGTATGCCATACCTACTGCACAAGTGTATCCGAGATCACTAAGATAAATATATCCAAGATGATGTTTCGGATTAGCTATAAAAACTACAATACTACTCATTAGGTATCTTGTAAACCTGTTTTTGCATTTAATTACGTGGTCTCCGTAGATAATTTCAGCCGTTCCACCTATTTTTATCTTTGTATAGTTCTCAGCAATTCTTTCGTCTATCTTTTTAGCTTTGATTTTCATGTTATCACCTCTAAAATCTTATAGTCACATACCATTCGAGTATTAAAGCTTCTTCACTCGTATAGTTTATCGGGTAAAAATCGTCATCAGCACTACTTATTCTTGCTCCTAACCTAAGTGCTGGATTTGATATAGGCATGGTGTCGTAAGGGTCGGATACATAGCCAAATGACGGATTTTCTGCTGGACTACTCCAACCATCGTTTGTTAAATACAGATATACTCCAAGTTCGCCTATTGTCTGTGCTGGTATAGTCCCTGGATTCCATTGAAATTTATGTCTCGACAAGTATTCAGAGTATCCAGCACTTTTGAATAGAACTCTATTTTGGGTATCTGGAGCAATGTCAATTTTACTAACTAAATCGGACATGTCGGGACTTGTGGGAGTCGAAGTGTCGTTACCCGCTCTTGCTGTGTAGCTGTATGACAGACCTCTTGTGTATAGATTGTAATAGTTGTTAGTGCCACAACTACTACATACAGATGCGGTTATCACAAATTCTATTATACTACTTGCAAAGTATCTTGTCCACTTGTTCTTTCCTTTTGCGTATAGTTCATCACCTAAGTAAATCTTAAACTTTCCCTCTATCTTTGCTTCGTATTCTTCTTTAATTCTTTCATCTATTTTGGGATTCATACTACGTCACCTAACCTACGCTAATATACCAATCCTCAAACATAGCTTCCTCTGGCTCGTATTTAACTACTTGTCTTCCTTGTATTACGAAGTCTTCACTAAACGGATTAGCCATTTCAACTTTAGCGTATTCCGTTGCTCCTAAGTAAATTATAGCCTCTACCATTGCTACTATAACCGTTCCTCCTATTTCGTATGATGTTCCTACTCTATTTGTCGAAACTAACGAACTTGTTGGATGTATTACTTCAATCTCATAACTCGTTCCCGTTCCACCTTGACATGGTGGTAGTTCCGTAGGTGTATAAGCTTCTACAACTACTTGAGTTGATGGAGTAGTTACTATTGCTACACCAATTGAAGGTAACAACGTAACCTCAGTTTTAGCTTCACTTAACCCACTTAACTTAGTTATAGGTGATACATACGCATCATACGTAGTTTTTGCATAACTGTATTTGTGTAATCCCTTAATACTTGAAACCGAAATGTCATAAGACGTTCCCACGTAGTTTGTTTTGGTTATATAAGTTCCAAGCTCTGATATTACAGCAAAATCGGTTATCGCTTTATTTACTTTCTCCACCTCTTTTGATGGCGTAGTCCATAGGTAGTAATCTGTAACTGCCTTACTTGTTATTTCTTGTGTAAATACATTCGATAACTCTATCTCGTACTCCGTAGCAACTTTACTAAGTAAATCTTTGGTTCTAATTCCTTGAACTATAATGTCGTATAATGTGTATGCTATGTTAGACTTTTCAACGATAGGTTTATATCCTACCGGAGGTGGATATATCGGCTCTGTTGGTATTTCGGTAGGTGGTGGAGTTGGTGGTTCTGGTGGTTTTTCTATTACAATAGGTTCAAAAGTCAGCGTGGGAAGTAAAAACTCTGGGAAGAACATTATTCTCTCGCTACTTGGTCTTGGAATTACTACGTCTATTAATTCTCCAGCTATTGCACCTGCAAAAGGTGATATAAACATCCCTAAAAGTCCTTCCTTTAGTTTACCTTCGGTGAGCATGTCGAATGACTTAAATATCCCTGGTAACGTTGTATTAACTAAAACAAAGTCTTTGAATTTGTCTCTTAAGGATTTAATCCAATCGTTTAGGAAGTCGTTTATTCCCTGAACCCAAGAAGCTAAGTAGTTTACTATGTCGTTGTAAATGTTTACAATGCCTTCCCAAATCCAGTTGATAAATCCTTCAATTGCATTGGCTACTGTTATTGCCGTCCATATAATTCCGTTCCACAACCACTGTCCAAATGCGTACAATTGCTGGGCTATCCAACTTAATCCACTACCTATCCATTGTAGTCCTCCACATATCCACTGTGCTATTGCTTCGTATCCTTCCTTGAATCTGTCTGATAGGTATTGTAACCCCGAATATAGCCAATCACTGAAGTAAGTCCACGCATTGTATATCTGGTCTGCTAACCACTTGATTCCACCGTATAACCACGAACCGAACTCACCTAAAGTATCTGTTAAACCTCCACCTACTCCAGTTAACCAATTCCAAAAGTCGGTTAATGCAGTTTGTATGTCGTCCCAAACAGTCATGGCGTTATCTTACCTCTAAGTAATATGTAATCTCTTCCGTCTATTACCTCTATTCCCTTTTGTGTTAAGTTAGTTACGTTAGTAAACGCATTTATCAGCTCCTTTCTGTCGATAGTTATCCTAATTTCCTTTGGCTCTAACGTAGCCTTCAGTCCCAGATTAATTAGAGTTTGTTCCAAATCCGCCAAGTCAGCTATTATTACGAATGCGTCTGGATATACTTCCACGTCTTTTACTCTTTGTCCCCCGTTTTCTATTGCCTTCCTTAGCATGTCTGCTAAGTCTTGGTTCTTTAGTTTAACTTCCGCTATTCCACCTTTAGTTACCATTTCTATGTTTGGAAACGGTAAATTAGGTATCATTTACACCACCTCTTAATACATTAAAGTCCACACGTTAGCAAAGAAGTATATCATTCCTCTCGGATTCGTCATGAAGTAGTCCCAAGTTCTAAGGAAAAACGTGTAAATGTTGTTAGCTATGTTTCTGAAAAGGTTAATGATAGTCGCTACTATTCCTTCTAACCTGTCTTGAATTTGTCCTATTATTTGGCTTATACCTGCCCCTATACCTGCAATGAAGCTCATGTTATCTCATTACGGATTTATCTTGAACGTGTATTTAACGATCAATCTACCTCCGTTAGGCACTGTGGTTGAAGTTATTACGTCTCTTGCTAACATTACGTAGTACGGTGTTGGAACTCCAGCTTCTTCTCTCGTTACCTTAGCAAACATACCAATCTCTTTAACCGTTATATCCGAACCACTCATGTTATCAAATGCTCTTTGCCACGTTTGATAGTCATCTCCAGCACCTACGATACTCGTTTCACCGTAAGACAACTGACCACTACCAGTTCCGTTGGGTATTTTAGACGCTAAATTGTACTGAGTAACTACAAAAGCCGTATCACTTGAACCTACCAATATACCGTAGCTGTCATCTCCAGATGGTGCTAACACTTCTGCATTGTATAGGTAATTATCAGCTTGATTCTTGAAATAGAAGTTTACCGTATTTCCATTTACGTCTTTCACACTCCAGCCATTGCTATCAAACATTGTCATCAACGTAAGCATATTATTCACGAAGCTGTCCATAGGTTTCCTGAATTGTTTTATCACTTTTCCGTCCTTGTTCTTTACTATAATTTCAATTTCTCCACTGACGTTACTTTTTAGTCCCACCATACTATCACCTTAAGAATAATTACAATCCGAAACTTAAAAAGTTTACCGTTATGCGAATACTACTACTTTGGTGTCGTATATCCAGTTACCCAGTTTAGCTCTCTTTTTAGCCTTAGTTAATTCATCCGTTTGGGGTTCATATAAGTATAACACAAGTTCATCGTTTTCTTTAACCGCTAATACGTTGTATGCATGTTCACCAATCTTTTCGTTTGTGTACGCATTATACACAGTTCCTATTGCTATTCCACAACTATTAACTTCGTAGAATTCTGAACAATGTGCTGAAAATACTAACGCAAAGTTATCGCAATCAAATACGTTTTTCTTCCACCTCTTGGTTTCATTTAAAGTATCGGATTGTATTATTTGTTTCCACTGGTCTAACGTTAGAACTTTGTATTTTTCATCTAAAGTTATAGCTATTGCTTTTAGTTGTGTGGCAGTAACGAGTAGTATTTGTTTGTTAGTTACCCACTCTCCTTCAACTCTAAGAAGAAATCTAAGTAGTTTGGTTAATAATTTATACGCATACTTTGTAATCATGTTCTCACCCACGAAAAAAAATTGGAGAAGTTAAATGGTTAGAACAAAGCTCCGAGCCATCCCGTTATTCTTCTGAAGATGTCAGTTCCGTATCTCGTAACAGCGTAGGTCAGACTTCCAAGAACGACCAGAGTGGCAATTACACCAGCGTTGTCGGCAATGGCAGTAGCTACGTTTCCGAGAATGTCCTGAACCGCAGTTAGGATCGAATTGAGTATATCGTTGAGCGTATAAGCCATAACACATCACCTCCGTAGTATAGTATAGATGTTTTGTATTTAAACGTTTCGTGACTTAAACTTTTTAATCACTTCGTCGAGTTCCTTTATTTCATCTTCATTCATCTCTTCTACTTCCATTTCTTCAGTTTCTTCAGATTGTAAAGTTGTCGGTAATTTCAGACCAAACGTATTAGCTAAAGCATTAAGTTGATCTAAACTTGCACCCACCATTTCACTTGCCATACCCACCGTTCTACTAGCCTGATTGTAAACACTTACAAACTTTCTTATCACGTCTAACTTTTCATAGACGTCGTCTAACTCTAACTCTAATATCTCTTTAAACTCTTCCTTCAACGATTCGATGTCTATTTCCTTTAACTCTGGATTGCTCCTCATAGCCATTGATAATTGCAGTATAGAATTAAAATCATACGGATCGATTCTATTTATATCTACTCCAGCTCTCGATAGAGCTGAGAAAACTTTAGCTACTTTTTCCCCAAAATTTACGAACTTGTTAATCGTATCTATCGCATCTAACAAATCACCAATAGTTACTTTCTCAGCTGACATAACTAATCATCCCTACTTAGCGAATCTAACTACCAGAACGTTATTCTCCCTGTAAACCGTAGTTAATACCTTAACCCTTTTTGATTCTATGGTCTTTTTTACCTGTCTATCAAAGTATTCGACTATCGAATTCACGTCCATTAGAAAAGTTAGGCTCACGTAATCTTTTACGTCAACGAATACTTCACTTCTTATTTTCATTTTGTTTAACTCCCCTTTTACTCTGTTTATGTCTTTATCTACTTCTTCTTCGTTTACTTCAGCTCTCGAAACTATTTTGGTTATTAAAACGTCGTCTTTTATGGACGATTTAACGTTTATGTCTTTTCCCAGCTTTCTCATTTTAGATACCGTTCTTCTCTGGAAAAACTTAGTTAAGTCGTCTTCATCGATTAATAGGTAAGCTACGTTGTCTTTACCTTTTGGAACGTAAACGTCGGCTTTTATGCCTAATTGCGTGAACTTACTCAAACCTTCTCTAAGTGCTTTTGCTAATTCGCCTTTTCTTCTTTGTATAAGTGCATACTGTTGTCTCTTGTCCATTTAAACCACCTAAAAAAAAAGTAAAAAAAGGATCGTTAGGTTAACCCTTAGACCCAGACGAACCTCTTTCTTTCACAGTGCTTCTGAGTTTATCTACTGCTGACGCTAAGAGCCTTCTAACTGGGTCACCTGTTGGTAAGTCCAGTTCTGTTACAACGGTATTATAAGCTTCCTCGTATGTCATTCCTCTTCTCTTTACCAATTTCATTATTCTCATCAAAAGAGCTTTCGCAAGACCACTGTATATGTGCGGAACGTCCTTAACGTCCTCAAATGCCTTAGCAATTGCATCATCTCTGTCGTCCTTGTAACTAAAGAATCCAGCACCCCATGCTTCACCCATTGCATCAACGACTTCAGTCGCAAGAACCATTGGAATCCTACCACCTCTGCTTAGGTAGTCATACATTTTAGCTTTGTATCTCGGAACAGAACTACTCCCATACACTTTTCTTCTTCCCGCCATAGTTATAGTTACAAATAAATAGTTTATAAATCTTTTCCTAAACCATCTAATTTGTTGTTTATCAGAATAGTGAGCATTCTCGACAGTTTAGTTATCTTTTCCTTACTCTTAAATAACACATTCCAATGTTTAGGTTTAGGATTACTTATAACCCTCGACCAATTGAATATTTCTCTCTTATAATCACTACCCAAAGCAAGTTGTATTACTACTATTTCTTCGTCGCTTATCTTCCTTTCACTACTCGCATATACGTATATGTGGATTCCCTTCCTCGTTTCGAATACTTCAACCTCTTCTACGAATACCTTTAGTATGTCTTCTACGAACTTTATTTTATTAGTAAACTCTTCGGCAAACTTATTAGGATTAGTAGGTTTGTAGTCAATATCAATTAAAAAGGTGTATTTATTCATACAACGTTACACCCCCTTCTCTTCTATCATCTTCTTTAACCTACTCTTCCACTTACTATACTTAGGCTCAGTCCATATTGGACTATCTTTAAGACAGTTGAATATCGTAGCTAATTCGTTTCTGTTCTCAGCTAAGTTAATTAACTCCCTAAAAACTCTGTATTGAACAGTTAGTGGTAACATTAAGATATTGTCACACTCTCTATTTACGATAGCTATTCTATCAAACGTTTCCGACTCTTTGAATTCGTTTATTATTTCGTCTGCTCTCTTTCTGTAACTCTCTCTCCTTAGCTTTTGTATCTTACTTCTAATAGCCTTTCTAATTTCGTCGTAACACGGTTCGTAGTTTTGTCTGTTGTTACCTATCGTGTAGTATAGGTTTCTTAGCTTAGTTATGTCAGTTTCAGTTTCGACAGTTTTCCAAGCTCTTTCACAACTTTCCTTTTGTATCTTTTCTATATTGTCCTCAATTAACTTTATCAGCTCTTCTTTCTTCTCTTCACTTAACGCACTTCTTCTAACTCTCGTAATTAATCTTCTTAAATCTCGGACACTTCGTGTAGTTCTCATTATTTCCTCTTTTCTCCTCCTAAAGTAAGATTCAACTCTTTTTAATGCTCTTTCTCTCGTAATTTCTTTTCTTTCAACAGCTTCTTTAAGTAATTCGTTTCTTCTTTCTCTTTCACATTCGATTACCTTTTCCCTAAACGGTTCGAATAGAAAATTCTTCCAAGTCCAAGTATTCATGATTCTCTTCATTATTTCGTTTAACTTACCTTCCGTTTCCGCTTTCCTTATTCTTTCACACCATCGTATCACTATTTGGTTGAATATCCTTGCCGACCTTTCCCTTAGTAGGCTAAGTAGTTCTCTATACTCCTTTTCCGTAATTTTACCCGTAATAAACGCTTCACCTAAATCTTTCTCGATAGTTTTAATATCTACGACTTTTTCTGCTCTTTCTATTCTCGTCTTAAATACGTCAATTCTCGCTCTTTCAATTCTACTTTTAGTTTCTTCCCTTACTTTTTCTATTTCCCTTCTTAGGAAGTCCATTTCCGTTTCGGTTATCCAATCTACTATTTCTTCTAACGCTTCGGTTACGTATGGTTCAAAGTCTCTTTCGTATTGTCTTATCCTATCCCACTCGGCTTTTTCGTATCTTTTAACTAAAAACTCGATGTCCGTTATTTCACCTTCAAGTCCCTCGTTAATGTCTTTGTAGTATTCCATAACTTCTTTAAATTCTGACGTATCGGATTTGTATTCGTCTAACAAGTCTTTAGAACGTAACAATCTAACCAAAATAAACCAAAACTCTTTCATGTATCTCTCAAAAGCTTTTTCAAATTCGTTTGCGATTTTCTCTCTAATGTTCATTGGTATTGGTTCTGGGAACACTTCATGCTTTTCTATTTCTCCGTCCACTGTGATTTGAATATGTATTTGGTGATGTTTACGTCTTGTGTATTTCAGCTTAAGCATCCATTCAAACTTAAATACCTTAGTCAGTAACTTATTCTCTACTTCCTCTGGTCGTATTTCGTTTCCTTCTTCGTCTATGATTACGTATTCACCTCTTTCGACCTTTCCTTGTATTATCAAAGCTCTCGTTCTCGTTAATCCTTGTCTTCTCATTAAGTTGTAGAAAGTAGTTAAACTGAGCATTCCTTTACTTCTTAGATACGCTATGTCTCTTACTACAGCTGGGAACTCTTCAACCATTCCGTAAAAACTAACTTTGAACACGGACACCACCTCTTTTAACTTATTAAAACAATGAAAATTAAAATACTTGGTTGACCTCAAATCGAGTGGAAACCCCGACCACCATAGTGATACGGGTTTCCGCCCGTTTCGGGGATTCAACCCACGCCTCGAATCGAATGGAAATCCGTATCTCTATGGTGATACGGGTTTCCACTAATTTCGAGGATAACTCCTATAGATACCGAACTCTGTCGAGAAACCTTCAAAAAATTTGCACACAGTTTTAACAGCTTTATTCCGGTAAAGAAGCTACGAGAAGTCTCAGTTTACCCGACCTATACACTATAGTGATACGGGTTTCCACAAGTTTTCGGGTTAACTCCTACACTTATACCTATTTTTATAGGATTCCGCATATAAAAATGTTGACACTATCCCAAAATTTTTGGAACTGGGTATAGTGGTTAGTGTCAATTTTCGTATAGGTAAGTTGTCCCCCGAAAATGCGGAAACCCGTATCACTATAGTGTTCACCGCACTCAATCCGAGCCATCCGAAGCCTCCAAATCCCAAAAAAAGCACGGAACAACCCCGAACAATTTTTTGACGGTTTTTCCACAGAGTTCCCGCAAATTAACAAAGTTTCGATAGACTTTGCACCCGTATCACTATAGTGTTCACAAACTTTTCGAATTTTGAGGTTTTTCGACTAAGTAGTCCAAAAATTATGGAATACGGGGTATCGTGGTAATCCAATAAACTTTAGTTGACGTCCCCTGTCTAAAAGAATATAATATATTATATTATATTCTTTTAGACCCCCCACTACCTACCTCGCTTACGAGTCAAAAAAACTTGACATTATTCTTGACGTTTACGTTAATTTAACTTCACATTCTTTTAGTCCACCTATTACCAACTTTACCAATTAGGTTTAGGTTTTGTAACGTGTTTAGATACTTGTAAACTTGAGATTTCTTTAGTCCTACTTTTTCTGCTATTTCCTTTGCCGTCTTTCCGTTACATACGTCTAATATCCTCAATGCAACCTCTGACAGTTGAGTTCCTAAATATCCTACTTGATGTAGGTTGTAGAACTGTAACGCATACTTAACGTCCTTTTCGTTTATTTCGTTATCTCTTCTTGCTACACAATGGACAGCAGATAAACGAATTAAATCATCGTGACATCGTGTATAATATCCTCCTTCAGTTTCTGGAACTAATCCCTCTTCTTCTATCTTTTCAAGTAGCATGTCGTTCATGTCTTCTGGTAACACTACTTTGTCTATTGGTTCTTCTGGTATCCGTCTCGTATCAATTCTAATTCTTCTACCTTCCCTCTTTAGTTTTACTGCTTCTCCTTTGTCCATTGCTAAGTTAAGACAAAAACAACGTGAGAATAGCATTTTAATGTCCGTATCTTGTAAAATCTGTTCGCTTGCAGTTCCAAATATACATGCCGTATGTACTTGTAACGTTAGCTTTCCTTCTTCAGCAATATATTTGCCACCAGTTACAGCTTTTTCTATTCTTTTCTCTACGTATCCTTGAAGACTTCTCGTAGCCGTTCCTTGTTCTGTTAATTCGTTCAATAGTTTCTTAGCTTTATTTTCTAACGTCATTACTTCATCGAATATTGTTAATCTGTAACCACTGTTAGCTAAACTTCCCGTATATATCCTACCTTGTCTTACTGTTCCTACTATTCCCGCTACTGTAAAGTCGTTTACGTAGTTTGCTAATCTTTTTTCCTCTAACTCCTTTGCCATCGTAGAAAAACCGAATCCGAATGGTTTTCGTATAAAAATATTAAGAGTAGGTCTTACTGTTCTATCGAGTTTCTCGTCGTATATTTTGATTATTCTCGAACTTACAATAGCCGATTTAATCAGTTTCTCTAGCATACGTCTTTTCCCCCTTTTATAACGTTAGTAACCCTATTTCTTTTACCTTCTTTAAGTATCTGTCCAATTTCTTAAACTCGATTACTGCGTCTCTAATTCTTATTTCTCCTTCCTTTGCCAATACTATTACCCAATCTCCTTTCTTGTATCCGAGTGCTAAAAGAATAGGTGACAGAACTATGTTCGTTCCGTAGTGGTTTCCACCGATTTTAAATAAGCACCCGTATTGGTCTTTTCTGATGATTATGTCTCTTCCTTGAACTCTAACGAATACGTTGTCTCCTCTCTGAAACCCAGCTATTAAACACGCTTGACCTATTTTGATACATAGTTTAGGTCTTCTGGTTGGATTTTTACCCATACCTCTTTCGGATACCGTTCTTAAGTCACAGTATTTCCAATTATACTTGTAAAATAGGTTGTATAGTAGAAATACCTTTTCTTCGAGTTCTGGGATTTTATTCTCTGGTATGTGTTTGTGTTTCATTTCGTGTGGGAAAACCGTCATACTTAATCACCTCATCCAAACTTCAGTGATTAACTTACCGTCTTTAATTAGCATTTTCAGTTTTAATTCTAATTCCTTCGAATGTTTCAGACTTCTTTTTACGTTGTCAGCGATAGCGTCAATTACCCAATCCGTGTCGTTTTCTTCGAATTCGTATTCTACAGGCACTCCTTTTGGCATAAAAATAAATTTATCAGTCGCCATACCACATCACCTCAACAACTTAGTATTTTTAAGTAGAAACTCATAAACGTTGTCCACCCTAATTCCAGATAAGTCTTTACCTCTCCACTTTACGATAACTCCGTAGTATTTTCTCCTTCCGTTTCTAATCTCTCTTTCACATAGAATCACTTTATCAAAGTATCCAAAAAAGTCGAATAGTTCTTTTAGTCTTTTAGGTAGTCTCGTTTCGTCTGTTTCCGTTAGAATCTTGTCTATGTTATAGCTTCTTTCTTTACCTCTTATTTCTTCTATTACTTTTGTTGGGATTAATTCTGTGACTATGAAGTGGACTTTTCCTTTAGCTAATCCTCTTAAGACTTCCATTTGCCATTCGTTAGGTAGTTGATAATCGAATCCCGTTAAGTGAAACGTATTCGTATCTTCTATTGGTATCTCTTTCTCTCCTCTCCACACTTTACCTACTTTTAGGTATTGTTCTCTTGCTGTTATTCTTGCTTCCACGTTTAAACTGAATGGGTCAATTATAATTGCGTGAACTTTGTCTTGAAAGTTTAATGCGTAGTCTTTGAACTCTAAGAAGTTGTTTGGAGTTACGAGAATTATGTTTTTGTCAATCTCTTTCGTTATTTTACCTTGCTTACTTAATTCTTCCCACTCATCCAAACTTCCGTTTTCGTTGTCTATATACAACACTCTCTTCTTTTTGTTTGCTAAGTTTAGTGCTATTCTAACCGCATTGTAGGTTTTTCCGTGTGCCGTATGACCTATTAACAAAATCCTTTCAATCTTCCTACTTAACTTATCCAAAACTCCCATAACATCACCCCCTTTTACTTTTTTTCAAAATATTCGCATACGTCTCCAAGTCCCGAATCTACGATAGCGTTACGTTTTGTGCATCTAACTACTTTTACGTACCTTTCTTTTTTTGTCTTACCAAACTTGTTTACTGAGTATCTGTACAGTGGAAATCCGTACTTACATTGTAAACAATTTCTCGGTTTTGGAAAAATAAAAACCAAGAAAAATCACCTCTTTAATCTTTTTTTATCTTTCCCTTTACTTCAACTCTGTAATAACTACTTTCCGTTAAGAACTTGTCGAGTATTCCTTTTTTCTTTAGGTATTTTCTGACTTTGTTCGTATCTAATCTCTTACTCTTTACTTTAGTTACGTTCACTACGAAATTGTCTGTTTCTTCTTTACCTTCAACTCTTTGTATTAGTATATCTCTTAACGTATTTGCCATTTTTTGGTATTCCTCTATTGCGTCTTTTGATAATGTATAAAACATAGCTATCGTATCTAAATCGGCTTTCATAGGTTCTCCCTCCTCAAAATTCGGACAATTATAATTTCCAAGAACTATTCTATCTCTTTTCTTACAAATTCCCACGTTTCCTTCCAAAATTAAAAAATTGGAACAGTTATTGCACGTTACTTGTTTAATCTCTTGAATAGCTTTAACTTTGAGTTTCTTTTTACTTTTCATACTATCACCTTTCTGCTTTGTTTAGTAACTCTTCAACCCATCCAAATCTCTCTTTAAACTCTTTCCACTTTTTGGATTTAGTCTTTGGTTTAGTTTTAGGTTTGGTTTTGGGTTTAGTTTCAGTTGTAGTTTTGGTTTCAGTTCTCGGCTTGGGTTTAGTTTCGGTTGTAGTTTTAGATTCAGTTTTAATTGATAGTTTAATCATACCCGACTTACGTAAGTAATATAGTTGTCTAATCATCTCTTTTCCCTCTCTATTCTTCTTTTTACGAATTCTATGAGTTGGTTCAATTCGTAGGCTACGTTTCTTTCCCACTGTTCCGCTATTTCCTTCAAAAGGTATTGTTCCATTGTTACCTCATCTACGTCCTCTACTTTAGTTAGGGAAGTTTGATAGTGTATGGGGTCAAATACAACTGTTATCTTAGCTACTCCTTCAGTTACGGTTACTGTTACCTCCCTCGCTTTACTCAAATCTACCACTCTCATGTCGTGATACAACCTCAATATTTCACCTCCGTATCCAATTTAGCTAAAGCTTCCAATAACTCGTCTTTTTCGTAGTCTAACTCTTCAACTACTACACGATACAATTGTAAAAATGCCGGCATTCTTTTGTTTACCGTAATAACTGCTTTTATCCAGTCTTTAACTGTTTTAAATCCACTCTTATCTACGAATTCGTCTAAGTTAACTACTGTTTTGTCTTTTTTGATTACTTTCCATTCTCCTAACCTTGCTACACTACCTACTCTTTCTTTCTTTCCTTTGCCTATTCTCATACCTTTGTAGTAAATGTAAACTCCGTTTTCATCTATTACTTTACTTCTCTGTGGTCGTATCGTGTAAACTTCCTCGTTTTCTATCAGATACTTAATCGGCTCAAAAAGAGAAAAAGTAATTTTAGACCTCCTCTTTCCCATAACTACACCCCCTACTTTACTAATATTGCCGACACCTTATTCAACATTTCAAACTTTTTCGAATAATCTCTCGTTCTCGTATGGTGAGTTACGTATTCTGTAAATGCGTTGTAAGTATTCCACTTTTCCATTTTAACGTCCTTCAGTTTCTCTTTTAGTTTCTTTAAGTTTTCCTCCTTTTTCTTTGCGATTTTGTATTTCGTGTATTGTATCCCAAAGTCCTTAATTCCCGTTTTTTGTTGTATTAAGTGTACAACCTTCGCCTCTGCTGTTTTACTCAATTTCAATCCGTCTAATATTGCGAATACGTCTAACATACTTATTTTACCTTCTGCTAACGTTTTAATTACGTCTGCTACGTTCCGTAAAGAATCTATCGTTTCGATTACTGCGTCTTTTACTTTGCTAAGGTTCGTTCCTAAACTCGTCCTAAAGTGTTTCGTTACTATCTTTAGGATTTCTCTACCGAGTACCATTTGGTTTAGGCACGTAAAGTTCATTCCGTATCCTAATACGTTGATTCCAAGTGACGTATCGTAGCTATTAGTTACTAAGATTCCAAATCCTACTTTGTCGTCTTTTATTTGTTCTTGGAACAGTAGTATCTTGTAGAACAGTTTTCCGTACATTTTTCCGTAGCTTATTCGTTTGGCTAACGGTTCTACGTTCATTTCGTTTAATGCTTCGTCCACTATTTTTACTACGTCTTCGTGTTGAACTAACTCGTAGTCTTTGCTGACTATCGAATATAAGTATCCCGACTCGTTACATATTGCCTTTAGGTGACCTATCTCTTTCCAGCTGTTACCTACCTTAATTCCGATAGGTCTTTCAACTGCCTTCGGTATTTCAAACTCCATAACACCACCTCCCTAAAAAAAAGTAGTAAGGATTGTTTATCTAATTAAGAAACCCAATAGCTCTTTTAGTTTGTCTTCTACTTTACCCATTATCTCTTCTTTTACGTTGTTGTAGATTTCGCACTCTATTTTGCTCATTTTACTTTGTAGTTCCTTTTCTTTTTTGTATAGTTCGTCTATTTTTCTCTCAATTTCTTCAAGCTCTTTCTTTAGTTTCTTGTATGCTTCGTTTTCGTTTAGTATCTTTTTGTGTAGTAGGTTCATGTATATTCTTGCCGTATTTCGTAGTCTTTGTTCGTATTCTTTGAATATCCACTTTTTGTCAATTCTACTTACTTTCATCAACTCCTCAAACTCTTTCTTTATCTCTTCGAAATTGTATTCGGTCTTACACTTACTTTCTCTCATACCTACACCTCCTTTAACTACCTTTTCAACTAAAAAACTAAAAAACCCAAAAAAAACGGTTAATTTAACGTTCTGAGAAGTCGTAATCTACCTCGTAATCTGGGTCGAATATTTCACTTCCTAACCCTGCTATAACTTCGTAACCACAGTTCGGACAGTAAAACAAATCACCTCTAAAGTATCCTTGATGGTATCCGTATCTTACTGTTACTCCGTTTTTCTTGCACTTTAGAATACTTCCACATTTAGCACAAATCACAGTTGGCATAATTGTATCACCTCACTTATACGGATTGCACTCGTCGTAAACTTCTACGTCCTTTTCGTTGTCTTCCGATCCTCTTTTCTCTAAAAGCTCTATTATCTGTTCAAATACGTCGTATGCTATTACCACGAACTCTCTGTCTATTTCTATTTCATACCTAAGTGTTATGGATTTAGGTTCGTCAAGTACTGTTTCTCCGTCTATGTCCAACTCTTCTATTCTTTTTTTCATCTTGTTCGTTATGACTTTCTTAAGTGCCTTTTGTATTATGTCTCCCTTATACAGCTTTATTAGGTTTATACACTCCTCGTATCGGTTTTCACTCATAACTTTATCACCTCTCTTCTAACATTAATTCTGGAAAACTCGGAAGTTCTTTATCTTCAATAAGAGCTTTGAGAGTTTTACTATACCACTCATTTAATCTTCTCATATCACTCGTATAATCAACGTATAGTTTGTTAAGTCGTTCAATGTATGGCATTATTTCGTATACTATGTTACAAATAAACTCCTTAGTTATCAAAGTGCTAAACGATATTTCTATTTCTACCTTGTCTGACACGACATATACGTTTACTTTGCCAACGTCTTCTATACTAAGTATCTCTGCGATTCTTTTCTGCATTTGTGATTCTATCTTACTTCTTTCTTTGTGGTATTTTCTAACTACAATACCTCTTTGCGTTTCATACAACTCGACAACAGTTTTTCTAATACTACCTATACGTTCACTCATCTTTTATCCCTCCAATATCCCGCAAATACGTATCTTTTACTTCTTATCTTCCAAATCCATTTCCTACCACAAGAACAATAAAAAACGAAAGGAGTTTTACGTGGTTTAGGTAGTTTTCTTCCACAATAGCACATCATAGTTCTTCATCGTATTTATAAAATATCCAGCCATCCATTGCCGTATATAACGAAAGCAATATTACGAACAACAGTATTTGGTGTAGTCTAATACCTTCTCGTCTTCCACGTTTGTATAAATAAGCTCCGAAGGACAATATGTATAGTGTATAAAATATTACGATTCCTTCAACCGTCATTGACCTTAACTCCTCCTAACTGTTCTTGTATAAACTCTGTTACTTCTCTTCCCAAACCCTCCGACTCTTGTAGTGTTATCGCAATAAACGTAGTCATCAAAGCTCTCCAAAATACTGTTCTTGCATACAATTTATTGTCCGCCGAATTTTCATGTTCTGTGTATATTTCCGCTATTTTGCCTGCGATTTTCTTACTTAGTTCTAATGTTTCTCTTTCGAATTTTTCTTTGTTTAACTTAACTAACGGAAAATGGGACAACAGTAAATCGTAGGTTTCTAAGTTTTTATCTACTATCTCTCCAAGCTCTCTCAACTTATACGAGATGATGTTAAAAATAAACGCTGTAACTAACCTGTTACACTCTTCATCTACTTCCACTTTTATAGTTTCTATCATTATTTCACCCCCAACACCTCTTTTACGAACTTTGCAACCTCTTCTAAATTCTCGGTTTCTAAAATTGGTGTTTCAACTATTACACCACTTTTCTCAACGTATTTTCTCCTTTTCACTATAAACTTCCCTTTGCTGTGATACACTACCAACTTTCCGAAATCTACGTTACCACCAGTATATCTAACGCTCAATAGTTTTTGTATTTCATCTTTGAAATCTACGACTAACCCTCTAAAGAACACTTCCTCTCCTTTTAAATC
>Ga0190354_1000043_pt1 | contig 20312 bp, 16 predicted proteins | sample 4872131213_MG_FD_163436 | JGI IMG/M metagenome (GOLD analysis project Ga0190354, IMG submission 163436) | Hydrothermal vent microbial mat bacterial communities from Southern Trench, Guaymas Basin, Mexico - 4872-13-12-13_MG | ecosystem: Environmental > Aquatic > Marine > Hydrothermal vents >...
CAATACAGAAGGCCCCAAAACGGTTTTCTTTCAGCTTTAAAGTTTTCATTCTAGCACCCTAGCATTCCAAACAGAAAAAAGGAAGAAATGGAAACGTAGGTTCTGATTAGTGGACCGGGCGGGATTTGAACCCGCGACCTCCGCCTCTTTCTGCTTTGCATGCGAAGGCGGCGTTCATACCGAACTGAACTACCGGCCCGCTAACCCTAGAAGAGCATGTGAAAATTGACAATTTAAGATTATTCTTTCTAAAACATGTAGGTTGTGGGGCCGGGATCGGGATTTGAACCCGAGCACCGGGCTCCACAGGCCCGTAGGCTACCAGGCTACCTCATCCCGGCCACTTTTAGAATGGTTCTCGGTTACTTTTTGATTGTGTTTTTGCTTTCTTAAAAATATTAAGCAGTTCTTTTTGCAGACATACTCGAATCCAACTTCTGACAGCTGCTTTATCTCTTCTGATATTGAGTAGTCGTAGATCCGAATTTTCTTTGCCAGTTTTTGCCTTTCTGGAACGTAATTTGAGCGAGTTTATAGAATCGGTTTTAAATATTCTTGTTCCTTTCTTTGGTAATGCGCGATTTTACAAGTTTAAATATTTACTTTATTGAAATAAGTAAGAAAGGAAGATGATGTGAAATGAAGGTGCTTGTTTTGGGAGCCGGACTAATGGGTACGGCTGCTGTTGAACATCTAATTAACAGTGGGGTTGAGGTTGCCGTTGCTGACAAGAGCGCACGCGCGCTAAGCCTTTGCACTGACAGAGTTAAAAGTCCAGATCTGGAGACATTTCAAATAGATGTAATGGATTATGATGCTCTGGTTAAACTATTGAAGGGTGGCGGCTTCGATGTTGTTGTTAACGCTCTTCCATATTACCTAATCGTGTCTGCATTAAAAGCGGAGATGGAGGCGGGTATAAATGTAGTTGATATGGAATTTGAGAGCGAACAGATGAGCCTTAAAAATAAGGCTGCTGAAGCTGGGATTACGGTAGTTCCGGGTTGCGGCGTTGCCCCAGGGTTAAGCAATATGCTTGTAGGCTATGCTACGAATCACCTCAATCGCGTAGAAAGGGTGCACATTTTCGTCGGTGGGTTACCACAAAGACCTGTTCCACCGCTTGAATATAGAGTTCTCTTCAATCTAGAAGGCCTCTGGCTGGAGTATACTTGTAAGGCTAGAATCGTTGTTAATGGCAAGGTTGAAAAGGTTGATGCGCTTTCGGGTCTCGAATTAATAGAGTTTCCAGGTGTGGGAAAGCTCGAGGCCTTCTACACTGATGGACTTGCGAGCTTGATACATACATTTAAGGAGAATGAGAAGATGGCTAATGTTAAAGAGATGTTCGAGAAAACTTTAAGATATCCTGGGCATGCAAATAAGATTAAAACCTTAATAGAATGCGGACTGTTAGACATTGAGCCTCTTGAATTCGAGGGCGTCAAGATAGTCCCAAGGAAGTTCCTTACAACTCTATTAGGTCCCAAACTTAAACTTAAGGATGAAAAGGATATGACGGTTATGAGAGTTAAGGTTATTGGAGACGATGGGTTCAAACAATATACCTTTGACTTACTAGACTACTATGATGAGGCCCACAAAGTCACGTCTATGGCTAGAACCACGGCTTATACAGCCTCAATAGTAGCTCAACTGATAGGACAGGGAAAAATAGACGACAAAGGCATTATACCCCCAGAGGAACTTGGAGCTCACATCGACATATTCAAATTAATACTGGAGAACCTTTCAAAATACGAAATTAAGGTTAAGAGTGTATATACGGAATTTTCTTCATCCTTTTCACCTACGCCATTTTAATGAGGTCTAGATAGAGCTGGGAAAAGTCCCTGTTTTCCACTCTTTTCGCAGACGTACTCAAAGCCGTTTCTGATAACTATTTTATCTTTAAGAGCTAAGGCAACTTTACTCTCAGCGGCCTCCATAACGTTTTGAAACATTAAATTTCGAACCTACCACCTAGTTTTCAGATAAGCTACTGAATGTCAAAGCAGTAATGGATTTCTTGGTAGTTGTTGACGAATTTGATTACTTCTTCTTTAACTTTTTCCGGTTTTTCCTTGTTGATGAGAACTCTTCCTATGAATTCCGCTATTTTTTCCATTTCGGCCTCTTTCATTCCTCTTCTAGTAACTTCACATGTTCCAACTCTGACAGCGCAGTCGACTATTATGTTAGCTTTTTCAAGTTTTAATGCGATTTTTCTTCCCTTTTCGAAACCTCCAAAGTCCATGATGACTTGATGGGAACTTGTAAAGCCATAATCTTTGCAGATTACTGGAAGTCTGTATTCTGCAAGCGACTTTGCAAGTTGTTTAGCGTTTTTAACAACTTGTCTTGCGTATTCCCTTCCAAACTTCTTCATTTCAGCTAACGCTAAAGTTAATGCGGCTATGCGGTTCCAATGGGCGTTATCGACGAATCTGGGGAAAATTAGTTTCTTCATTCTTTCACCGTGCTCCATATCCGCGAGGATTATGCCTCCTTGAGGCCCAAAGAAGGTTTTATGGTTTGAACCGAAAAGTGTGCAGGCTCCTTCACGGAGTGGATTTTGAAATTTCCCTCCAGCAATCAAGCCTAAGACATGGGAGCCGTCATAGCCAGTAATGGCGCCAACTTCTCTTGCAACTTCAGCTAATTCTACGACTGGATGAGGAAACAGTATGAGACTCGCACCGAAAATAACGATTCTTGGTTTTTCACGTAATATCAATTCCTTAGTTGCATCAACTTCTATGTTCATTCTCTCCTTTGAGAAAGGAAAGGCTATAGGTTTTAAACTTAAAAGTTCAGCTAGGCCTTCCTTCCAAATTCCAGGATAACCTCCATTTTCGGGTGAAATGCATAATATTTTGTCATTTGGCTTTGTAAAAGTTGAAAGAAATATCAAGTTAGCTATGTGACCAGATAAAGGCCTTAAATCTGCAGTTTCAGCTCCGAAAACCTTTTTTGCAATTTCCTCTCCGTAAAGTTCAATTTCATCTATGAACTTCGTTCCCATGTAGAATTTTTCTCTTGACGTATATCTGTGTCCAAGTTCAGAAGAAAGCAAGGCTTTCACGGATGGGCTCATAACATTCTCAGAGGGAATAAGGTTTAGACATTCGCTGCCGCGCCACTTTTCATGACTCTTAACTAAACTTAAAATTTTATCGAACATTGTGTTTCATCTCCTAGTTGTGAATGACATTTAGAAGAATAAAACTTAAAACATTTGTTGACTAGAGATTTTCAAACATTAACTTCCAAATTGAGGGAACAAAATGAAACCTACCAAAATATACGCGTGGATAACGCTCTTAATAATAACTGTTTTAATGTTTTCTCCACTCATTAATGTAAAAGCTCATCCAACTCCTACCCTAACTGTAAAACCAGATAGAGGAAAAGTGGGTGAAGAAATAACAGTTTCTGGCACTATTGACACTGAGAATGGAACCTATCAAATCCTTTTTGACGGAAAAGTAATCATGAACGGAACGGCCAAAGGAAAGAATGTAAATGTAAGCATTACCGTACCAGAATGTCCCGCTGGAACTTATCAAATCATTCTACAAGACATTAGTGCAGGTACGAAAAGTTCTCCGGTGGAATTCACAATAGAAACTCTCTACACGTTAAAAATATATCCAGAATCGAAAAGGATAATGGAAGGTCAAAGCCTGAACATTTCAGTTACAATAGTCGGAGGAAAAAATCAAACAACTTACAACTTGAACATGACGGTTACCACTCCAAACAATAAAACATATTATCGCTCATTTAATGAGAGTACGGACAAGTACGGGCGTTTAAGTCTAAATGTAACCTATCCAAAGGAGTTCTCAGCCAATGCCAACACGAATTATACTGGCATATACATTGTAAAATTAAACGAAACATTAGCAGAAGCCAATTTCACAGCTGGAATAACTGATAAAACGGAATATCACCGGAGCGACATTGTGAAAATTCAAGCAGCGGGATATATGCCCGGGGAAAACGCAACAATCACCATAGTTTTTCCCAATAAAACAGAAATTAGTCTGCCAACTGTTCAAGCTCTTGAAAATGGAATGATAAATAGCAATTGGACAGTAGCTAAAGATGCACCCATGGGCAACTACACGATAAAAATTGTTGGAAATCAAACAAGTAAAACTGAAAAACCTGACATGCAAGCTTTTACCATACCTGGTTATTCCTTCAACATAACGGCGTTGAACCTCAATATGAAACCAGTTCCAAACGTGACGTTTAGAATATATGAGAAAGGAACTTCAGTATACAATGCAACTACAAACATCGAAGGAAAAGCTGTAGCAAAACTTGAAGTCGGCAATTACACATTTAAAGCTATTTATAAAGAAAAACTCATTAATGTCACTGTGCGGGAATTTAAGAAGCAGGAAACACTAAACTTCACTTTACCTCTCATAACTTTACACTTCACAGTTTTAGATGGCAAAACATCCGCAGCTGTGCCGTTCGTAGGTATTGAGGTCTCCCTGAACTATACAGGCGTAAATGGAGAAAATAAAAGATTGAAGTTAAATGATGAAACAAACATTTTGGGAGCTGTTGATTTCGAAAATATGTTTGCAAACGAAAGCTATTTGGTTAAAGCAGAAAAGTATGGGATGCTTTTCAACATTACCTATGTAGATGTACCTAAAAAGCCAGAGAGTGGAACCTATAACTTTTCAATCTATACTCCACAAAAAACTTTGACAGTAACCGTTCTTAACTCCAAAGGAGAACATGCTTCGAATCTTAGTGTAAAAGTCTATGAATGGACAACTGGAACTGCTTCTCCGATAGAATCAAGCATAACAGATGATGAGGGGAAGGCTACTTTACCGTTGTCCTTCGGCTGGTACAAACTAAGAGTGTTTAAAGGAAACATCCTCGTAAACGAAACGAAAGTTGAATTAACTTCAGAAAACGAAACAATTTCGGCAACCATCTATTGTAAGCTTTTAGACTTAAACCTGACAATTAAAGTCTTAGACTATTTCGGCGTTCCAATACCTAAGGTGAAGGTAGCTTTAAACATAAGCGGCGTTTCATACGAAAATGTCGGCGACGGTGAAGTTACTTTTGAAAATCTAGTTGGAGGCAACTGTAAAATCTCTGTTTTCCTTCCCTCAAACTACGACTCTCCATACATCGTTAAAACTGTATATTTGGACAAGTCGGACGTTTTGACGCTGAAAGATGAAAATCACGTAGGCTTTCTCGGAACTCTAATTGAAACCCGTGCGTTCGCAACCATAATTCTAGTATTGGTCATTGCAGTAGTGTTCGCAGCGATATTTATCTACAGAAACTTAATTAAAAGATGAATCTTAGAGGAAAAAGTTTAATAACTCTAAAAACTAGCTTACATTGTGAAGAAGTTACATAAGGTTTTCGCATTTGAAGGTTGTGGTTAACTTGACCGTTAAGCGTTGTTCTCCAAAGTGTAAATTCTTTAGATGCGCCAAGAACGCTGCAATTTTCCGCAAAAACATCGTCTGGTGCAGATGGACAGATGAAGAATGCGACGTTGCAAACTGTAGCTATGCAACATGCATAAAACGTAGACTTCTACCCGGCGGAATATGCGGAGAAACAATAAAAAGAAAAACCGTTGAAAAACCTCCTGAGGAAATTGTTGAACCAGCAATAAAGCTTAGAGGAAAAACTCTACGTAAAATAGGCGAGAAAGAAATATTCTAACTCAACAAACTATTATGTAGAAATGAGCAGAGGATTCCAAGTATTTACTTAATCTAGACAGCCTTCATTCGCTTAACGATTGGCGGCCTTACCTTCTTTAGTACTCTGTATCCGCAGTGGGTGCATTTTATAGCTCCGCCTCTGAGTTCAAGTTCCTCAGTGGTTACTTTAGCTCCGCATCTAACGCATTCATATACTAGACTTACCTTTTCTTCTGTCATAGCTTTCTCCACAATTGAGCAGAAACTACTTTAATTTAAGCCTTTTCATAATATTTGCAAGAAACCTCATTGGGAGTTGCCGCTTGAAAGGAAGCGTAAAAGAATATTTAGCTGGAAAAATTCCGTCTGAGCATTTAAGCCTTATTTATCGATCTTACGATTTGATAGGTGATATAGCTGTTATACGGGTTCCAGAGGAAGCTTTAAGGTATAAGAGGTTAATTGCGGAAGCCATTATGTATGTTCATAAACATGTTAAGTCGGTTTGGGCTCAGGTAAGCCCAGTTTCAGGAGATTTCAGGCTTAGAGAACTTGAATGGGTTGCTGGCGAGGAGAGATCTGAAACTGTCTATAAGGAGTATGGTTGCATATTCAAAGTTGATTTGAAAAGGTGTTATTTCTCGCCTAGACTTTCCTATGAACGGATGAGAATTGCAAAGCTTGTTCAGCCCAGGGAAACAGTTGTAAACATGTTTGCTGGAGTAGGCTGTTACTCAATAATGATTGCGAAGCATTCAGACGTAGAGAAAGTTTTCTCCATAGACATAAACCCCTACGCAGTTGAATATATGAAAGAAAACATAAAATTAAACAAAGTTGAAGACAAAGTAATTCCCATTCTCGGAGATGCGAAAAAGGTAGTAGAGAAAAAACTTCAAAGAATCGCCGATAGGGTTTTAATGCCCCTACCTGAAAAAGCTTATGAATTTATAGAAGCGGCTATTCAAGCCTTAAAGCCGAAAGGCGGATGGATACACTACTACTCCTTTGAACATGCTAGAAAAAATGAGGATCCAATAGAAAAGGCAAAACTAAAGGTTATGGAAAAATTTGAGGAACTAGGAATAAATTTTAATGTAGCCTTCGGAAGGGTTGTGCGTGGAACTGGCCCAAACTGGTATCAAATCGTCCTCGACATAAAAGTTAAACTTTAACCCTTACCCAAACCCACACACTTTCTCTCTCCTCTCTCGCTCACAACGATTTTATCGGCTAAAACCCTTAAGAACACGTTTCTTTGGAGGATGTGCACGCGCTTTTACTGTTCCAATAAGGGCAAAACGTTTTCTTTCTGGTTTCTTCAGCACATTTTTTAATAGTCTCAAATAGCTCATTTTCCTAGCCGTTCCTATGGTAAGAGTTTTGTTGCGTAAATGAGATAAGCAACAAGTAATATTTAAGAACAGAATCTGCAAAGGTGATTTAAGAATGGAAACCATCATAACTTCGGATAAGGAAGTTGAGTGGGAATCTCATCCGCTGGTAAAGGATATAAAAATAAAAGTTCTTTTGTCCAAGAGAGATCGTAACGCCGATTTGACATGTATGCTTGTGAGTCTGCCGAAGGGCTCCTCATTTCCAGAGCATATTCATGAGAATCAAGATGACATAGTCTATTATCTGAAGGGTAAATGTCGAGTTTGGATAGAAGGAATAGGCGAAATAATAGCTGAGGAGGGAACATTTCTAAGAATACCGAAGAATACTAGACATGCAGTGCTTGAAGCTCTGGAAGACACCCTACTCTATGATGTCTTTTGTCCTCCAATGATTTAGCCAAGCATTTTTCTATCCTTTAAAATCCTTTAAGATACTAACTTGAATAACGAAGCAAACTTATTGCTAATCATTAATCAGCGCACGCCAAATCTCAAAACAAAAATAAAAGGATGTCAATCAGTCACAGGCAGGAAAGAGGGGTTAAACTTTAATTTATAAATTCTATAGAAGATAGTTTAGTTGGAGGGAGAAATCATCAAGCGTAAACTGATGGAAATTTTGGCTTGCCCCATTGATAAGCATCATCCGCTCGAACTTTACGTTTTCGAAGAGAAAGAGGAAATAGTTGAAGGATTAATTGTTTGTCCAAAATGTCTCAGATGGTATCCTATAAGAGATGAAATTCCGGAGATGCTTCCAGACGAACTTAGAAAAGAGAAGGAAGAAATAGCCTTTTTGGAAAAATGGAGACATAAAATTCCTAAAAAAATATTAGAGGAAGGGAAACCGTTCAACCTTAAGAAATGATTATATGAATCTGAAGTCTTCCTTGACAGTAGTCAACACGAGGTGAGTGTTCGTTCTCTCAACATAGGGTAGACTTAAAAGCCACTTTGTAAAGTCGCTTAAATCCTTTCTAGTTTTGAATTTAGCCACAACTATCGCGTCTGTTAAACCTGTAATGTCATAAACGCAGCAAACGTTTGGTAGTTTAGCTACTTCTTGTTCAATGTCTAGAAGTTTTCCCTTCGAAACAGTTATTTCAGTTACAACTGTTAACTCGTATCCCAATTTTTCGTGATCTACGATGGCAGAATATCCGCTAATTATGCCTTCATTCTCCATGCGTTTAACTCTTGAAAGAACAGTTCCTACTGAAACTCCTACGCGGTCGGCAACTTGTCGACTTGACAGCCTAGCATCTTCAAGCAGAACTTTCAAGATTTTGACATCTGTTTCATCAAGCATGCTCATCGTCCAATCCTCTTTGAACAAATATTAACTAATCATCATCTTTTATAAATATTTGTTCATTAATTTCCCAAAAATCTTTAAATTTAATCAGTAAAAATAAGTAAATGTTAACGAACGGAGAAAATTAACGTATGCTAGTACAACAAACACTGCAGGAAATAAGGGAGAAACTAAAGAATTCCAAGTACATTATCCTACAATTCACCGACTTGATCGGATGCATCAGAGGAAGAACTATTCCCTCAACTCAGGCTCAAGAAGCCTTCGATGAAGGAATAGGCTTTGACGGTTCCTCAATTTTAGGCTTTACAAAAATAGAGGAAAGCGATTTAGTTATGAAGCCTGACCCATCCACAATTTCAACTTTACCCGACTACGTTTATGACAGACCAACGGCAACAGCCATATGCGACATCCTAAGATCTGACAGAGAACCTTTTGAAGGAGACCCTAGATACATATGTAAACGACAAACGGAAAGAATATTGAATGAGGGCTACATACCCTACGCAGCTGCAGAAGTTGAATTTTACTTAGTAAAAAACGAGAATGGAAAGTTTGAACCAGTTGAAAATCACATTGCAAACAACCACAGATACTTTGACATAGCCCCGGGAGCAGACTTAACGGAACAATATAGAATGGACTTATGCGATGCGCTTTCAAAAATGGGCATAACCATTGAAAGGGAAGGCCACGAAGTTGGACCTGCACAGAACGAGATAACATTCAAATATTCAGATCCTGTAGGAACAGCTGACCACATACTCTATTATAGGTTTATGGCAAAAGCCGTTGCAAAGCAAAAGTACGGATGGATAGCCACATTCATGCCCAAACCATGGATCGAAAAATCCGGAAACGGAATGCATGTTCACTTAAGTTTCTTCTCAAAAAATGGAAATGAAAACTTGTTCTATGACCCGGACGGCTACGCTGGGATAAGCCAAACATGCCGATACTTCATTGGAGGCCTACTCTACCATGCAAGAGCTCTATGTGCAATCGTCGCTCCAACCGTTAACAGCTACAAAAGACTTGTACCCGGCTATGAAGCACCCGTCTATATAACTTGGAGCAAAAAGAATCGCTCGGCCCTAATAAGAGTTCCAGAATACTTCAAGGGGAATGGAAAAGGTAAAAGAATAGAATTTAGAAGCCCAGACCCGCTTTGCAATCCCTATCTGGCTTATTCAGTGATTTTTGAGGCTGGAATGGACGGTATAAGAAGAAAAATCGATCCAGGCGACCCTATAGAAAAGAATGTTTATCATCTTAGCGACGCTGAAAGAAAAAGTTTAGGAATAGAAACTTTACCCAGCTCCTTAAAAGAGGCCTTAGAAGAGTGGGGAAGCGACGATATCTGCATTAGGGTTTTAGGCAAGGAAACCGCTGAAAAATACATGGAACTTAAACTTAACGAATGGAAAGAATACGAAAAAAATGGAAGTCCTTCAGAAGGCATAACTGAGTGGGAGCTTCAGAAATATCTTTTCATCTAAAGATTTTTGAACCCTAAGAATGCATTAATGTCTATGCGATATGACACAATATTAGTGCTTGACTTTGGAGGGCAATACTGCCACCTTATTGCCAGAAGAATTAGGGAAAATGAAGTTTATTCAGAAATAGTTCCACATGATGTAACTCCTGAAAAAATACGGGAAATTAATGAAAAACTAAACTTTAAAGGTTTAATTTTGTCTGGAGGGCCACTGAGCGTTTATGATGAAGATTCTCCTCGATTTAACCCGGAAATTTTGAATTTAGGCTTACCAGTTCTGGGTCTTTGTTATGGCCATCAACTAATAGTCCATATGGTTGGTGGAACAGTAAAGCCTGCAGAGAAAAAAGAGTATGGTATAACCTATGCGACAATAGTGAAGCCCGTTGATGTTCTGGAGGGGTTAGGGCCTACTGAAAAAGTTTGGATGAGCCACAGTGATGCAGTTTACTCAATTCCGGAAGATTACGAAGTCTTAGCCTATACTGAAAACTGTCCAGTAGCAGCCTTTAAACATAGAATCAAACCAATTTACGGTTTACAATGGCATCCAGAGGTTATACATACCCAAAATGGAATGAAAATGCTTAGGAACTTTATTTTTAAGGTTTGCGGCTGCAAGCCGAACTGGAGAATGGAAGACTTTGTTGAAAAAGCCGTAAAGGAGATAAGAGATTTTGTTGGGAACGGTAGGGCTATTATAGCTTTAAGCGGCGGCATAGATTCAAGCACGGCGACTGCGCTGGCGGCGAAAGCCATAGGAGAAAGACTTACCGCCGTTTTTGTTGACCACGGATTCATGAGGGCTAAAGAACCGGAGTTTGTCAAGAAAACTTTCGGAAGGATTAAAATAAATTTCTTGGCTGTGGATGCAAAAGAAAGGTTTTTTGAGAGACTTAAGGGAGTAACAGACCCTGAAATGAAGAGAAAAATAATTGGAGAGGAATTCATCAGAGTTTTCGAAGAAGTGGCGAGGAAAGTTGGGGCGGAATACCTTATTCAAGGAACCATTTATCCGGATAGAATAGAGTCTGGATTTAGAAGATTCTCGGATAAAATAAAGACCCATCATAATGTTGCTGGTCTTCCATCTAAAATGGAGTTTAAAGGAATAGTTGAGCCTCTACGTGACTTATATAAGGATGAAGTGAGAAAAATCGCTGAAAAACTTGGTTTACCAAAGGAAATAGTTCATAGACAACCATTTCCCGGGCCTGGACTAGCAGTGAGAATAGTTGGAGAGGTTACTCCGGAAAAAGTTGAAATTGTCCGCGAAGCTGACAGAATTGTTAGGGAGGAAATTGAAAAGGCCGGTTTGGATAAGGGTCTTTGGCAGTATTTTGCAGTTTTAACCGATACAGAGACGACGGGGGTTAAAGGCGACGCTAGGGCTTACGGCTATACTGTTGCCATTAGGGCTGTTGAAAGCAGAGAAGCCATGACTGCAAGCTTCGCAAAAATTCCATATGAAATTTTAGAGAAAATTTCAACAGGAATAACAAACGAAATACCGGAAGTTGTAAGAGTAGTATATGATATAACTCACAAGCCTCCAGCAACCATAGAGTGGGAGTAGCAAAGTTGAGGGCCCTCTATAATGGGCTCTGCCTAAACTGCAACGGAACAATATCAGACGACCGCCTACTGCAAATTGGAATTTGCGAGAAATGCTTGGAAAAAACTGAAAGGATTAAAGGCTGGAAACAAATCCTCAAAAATCTAAAAGAAAATGGAAAACTCTATTTCGCAGAAGAAATTTTCACTTTTCTAGAGAAGCTAAAGGAGTTCTCAGCCTTTTTCAAAAAAGCAGTTGGGCAGAGAATGTGGTCTCTACAGGAAACTTGGGCGAGAAGAATACTTCTCAATAGAAACTTCTCAATAGTTGCGCCGACGGGAATTGGGAAAACAGTTTTAGGCGTGGTTTCAGCCCTTTACTTTTCTTCAAAAGATAAAAGAAGCTACATAGTAGTCCCCACAGGATTACTGGTGCAGCAAGTTGTAGACAGAATAAGGATTTTTTCCGAAAAATTGGGAATTAACCCTAAACTTGTTTACTATCATGGAGCTTTAAAGAAAGCCGAGAAAGAGGAGTATCTGGAGAAAATAGCCAAAAACGAATTCAACATACTTGTAACGACCGATAGGTTCATAATAAATCGATTTGAGATGTTAAAAGGGAAAAAGTTTAACTTCATATTTGTTGATGATGTTGATTCATTCCTAAAATCTCCAAAAAATATAGACAAAATTTTGGCAATTTTAGGATTTAACGATGAAATAATCAACATGGCATTTCAACTGTTGGATTTAAGGACTGAAGCAAGTCGAATGGCTAGAATGGGTGAAAATCCAACAGCGGTCTTGAGAAAAATTGAGAGGATAAGAAGCGAAATTGAACATTACAAAAGCAAAAACCAAATTGGAATTCTAGTAGTTTCCGGGGCAACCATGAAGGCGAAGAGAACAAAGAGAATAAAGCTCTTCGAGGAACTGCTCGGCTTCCAGATAGGCTTTAAGCCGGAGTTCCTCCGCAACATCAAAGACTTATACTTGAAGGAATTCGAAAACATAGAGAAAAGAGTTCTTGAATTAATCAGAGAATTCGGCAGTGGATGCCTAATATTCGTTCCGTCAGCCATAGGAAAAGAATACGCGGTAAAACTAAGTGAATTTCTCAACCAAAACGGCGTATCTGCATATGTTTACCGAAAAATGGACGAGAAAATTCTAGAAGAATTCACAAGCGGACACTATGACGCCCTCATAGGAATCGCAAGCTTTCGCAGTCCCCTTGCAAGGGGAATAGACCTACCGGAAAGAATACGCTACACAATATTCACCGGAGTTCCAAGAATGGAAATACCGTTAAGCTGGAAAGAATACAACCCAACAAAAATTCTAACTTTGCTAAAAAACATTCGAGAATTCTTAGATGGGAAGCAGCGAGATAAAGCAAGCGAAATTATAACCAAACTTAGAAGAATAGTTCCGTTAAACAAGGAAATTCAAGAAAAGATTAAAGAAGCAATTGAGAAAGGTTTCCAACTAGAAGGCTTTGAAGAGTTTGCAAGAAAAATAATTTCCAACGCAAGAGAATTCTTAAGGGAAGTAATAACTCCTGAAATAATTGAGAAAATTAGGAAAAGCAAGGAAATCTCCATAAAACAAGAAGACGGCATGTTTTACTTAATAGTTGCCGATCCAGTAGCCTACATTCAAGCTTCTGGAAGAGCTTCAAGGATGTTTGCAGGCGGCATAACCAGAGGTGCAAGCTTCCTAATTGTAGACGACGAAAAGGCTTTCTACTCTTTGCAGACAAGGCTGAAATTCATGTTTGGAGAAATTTCTTGGAGTAAATTTAAAATAGAAACTGCAAAGAAATGGTTTGAAAAAATAGATGAAGATAGAAGGATAATTCGTGAAATTAAGGAAGGAAAAATATCTAAGAGGGTTAAGAGTTATATTAAAACGGCTTTATTGATAGTTGAGTCTCCAACCAAAGCTAGGACAATTTCAAAATTTTTCGGTAGACCCTACAAAAGAAAAATTGGAAACTTGACGGTTTTTGAAATAAGCTCCGGAAAGTATATCTTAAGCATAGCGGCGAGTATGGGGCATATATACGACCTCGTTTTAACCCAAGGTTTTCACGGAGTGAAAGTTGAAAATGGAAAATTTGTGCCAATTTACGATTTTATAAAGAAATGCAAGAAATGCGGAGAACAATTTACAGAGTTTTCGGTTTGTCCAAAATGTAAAAGTGCAGATGTATATTCAAAAGAAGAGTTGGTTAAGGCTTTAAAGCAGCTTTCACTTGAAGTAAACACTGTTTTCGTAGCGACAGACCCAGACACTGAAGGAGAAAAAATAGCCTACGACATCTACTGTTCGCTTTATCCATTAAACAACAAAATTGAAAGGTTAGAGTTTCACGAAATCACAAAAAAGGCTTTTCTGCAAGCTGTAAAAAACAGAAGGAAAATCAACGAAAGTATGGTTGAAGCCCAAATAGTGCGGAGAATAGAAGACAGATGGATAGGCTTTGAACTAAGCCAAAAACTTTGGCGAAGATTCAAGAATTATAGGCTTTCAGCTGGCAGAGTTCAGACGCCAGTTTTAGGATGGGTAATTGACAGGGTAAATGAGGCTAGAAGGAAAAAACTAATATTGTCTGTCAAGCTTTCAAACGGCCTAAAAGTTTCAATTGAAAATCCAGTTTTCCAGTTTCCAGCCGAAAAATTGAAAGATTACATCAAGAATTTAAAGGCCAACATAAAAGAACTGAAAGAGGAAGAACGTACAGTTTATCCGCCGCCTCCGTATACTACAGACGCCTTACTTAAAGATGCCTCAGCCAAGCTGAATTTTTCAGCTTCAAAAACTATGATGCTCGCCCAAGACTTATTCGAGATGGGCCTCTGCACCTATCACAGAACAGATTCAACAACCGTCTCGGCAGTTGGAATAGGCCTAGCGAAAGACTACTTGCAGGAAAAGTTTCCTTCAACGTTTGTTCCGAGAAAATACTTGAAAGAGGGAGCCCACGAATGTATTAGGCCTACACGGGCCGTAGATGCTGAACGGCTGAGAAATCTAATCTCGCTTGGACTGTTAAGATTTCCAAAACGTTTAACAAGGGAGCACTTCCAACTCTATGACTTAATATTTAAACGGTTTATAGCAAGCCAAATGAAAGAGGTTAAGGTGCTTTATCAAAGTTTTAAGGTTGAAATAGATGGAAATCAAGCTTCAATTGAAAATCCAGTGAAAATAATAAGCGAAGGATTCAACAAGTTGCTGCCTTTCCGACTTAAGAATCCAGTTAAAGAAGGCGAATACGGCATTGAGTTTGCGAGAATACTGCGTTTACCAGCTGCCAAGCTTTTCACTCAAGGCGAAATAATAGCCCTAATGAAAGAAAGGGGCATAGGTAGACCAAGCACCTATGCGAAAATAGTTACAACCCTCCTTGGGAGAAAATATGTTGTTGAAAAAAGAGGAAAGCTTGTGAGCACGCCGCTTGGGTATAGAGTTTACAACTACCTGCAAGAAAACTTCGAAGACTATATCTCAGAGGAGACAACCAGAAAGCTTGAAACCCAAATGGATTTAATCGAAAATGGAAAAGTAGATTATCAGAAAATTCTGATGGAAGTTCATAAAGAAATTTTGAACTTAAAAAGGCGGGGAGACTAGACAAGATTTTTTGATTTTAAGTCTTCAATCTTCATTCTTTTGAGTTCTTCAACAATTTTTACTAGTTGGTTAACAACCATTTCGAAAACTTTTTTGCCCTTTTCTGGGTTTGCTGTTGATGACTTTCCGAAAACCCCTGATTTTGTATAGTCAACAGTGTCTAGGGGTAAGTTGAAGCCTTCAGGTATGGAAATTATCCAGTTCGGCGTTTCGTCAACTGCCTTTTCCATGTTAACTAGTTGAGGATGCAAGTAAAGGTTTAATGAGGTTTCTTCTGCTCCAGCGTGGCCTCTTTCTTCTCGGCTGAAAAGCTCCGGCAATAGTTTTCCAGCTAAAGGCCACCATTGAAAAACTACCATGAAGAATTCTTCCCTTTCTCTGAATTCTCTGGCAAGTTCGGTTAATGCTGCGGTGTTTCCTTCATGTCCGTTAACTAGAAGTAATTTTCTTACTCCATATGCTTTGAGAGAGAGGCAAATGTCCCGTACATATTCCTTCAAAATTTTCGGCCTTACATGGATTGTTCCCCAAAACTGTCTATGATGAGAACTAACGCCGAAAGGAACAACTGGAAGGCATAGGATGCCAGTTCTCCTAGCTGTTTCTTCAGCCAAGGCTTTAGCAATTAAATGGTCGGTTCCAAGGGGATTATGAAGCCCATGCTGCTCTGTTGAACCCACCGGAAGAATTGCGGTATCATTTTTTGAGAAATATTCTTTTGCTTCAGGCCAGCTCATTTCATGAAGCCTAAACTTTCCCAAACTTTAACCCTCCACATGCTTAGCCTTTAATATTTGACTGTAAATTAAGTTTAGGGGAGCATCGTGCAGAGAAGATTGTTCGGCACAAACGGGATTCGAGGAGTAGTTAACAAGGAGCTTACACCCCAATTTGTAATTAAAATTTCAGAGGCAATAGGAACATTCTTCAACGGAGGAGAAATACTGCTTGGCTATGACGGAAGAACAAGCAGCCCAGCCTTAGCCAAAGCAGTTGCAAGCGGACTTGCCTCAACCGGCTGCACAGTATACTTGGCCGGGATGGCTCCAACTCCAGCGGTTCAATACGCAGTTAAGAAACATAAACTAGACGGCGGAGTAATAATAACAGCCTCTCACAACCCCCCAGAATACAATGGAATAAAAGTTTTGGGAAACGACGGCGTTGAAATATCAAGAAGCCAAGAAATAGAAATTGAAAAAATATTTTTTGAGGAAAAACAGAAAAAAGCTGAATGGAACAAAATTGGGCAGTACGGGGAGCTTACAAACATTATAGAAGAATACGTCGAGGCAGTTAAAAATCACGTTGATGTTGAAGAGATAAAACGGAAAAACTTTCGTGTAGTTGTGGATCCAGGAAATGGAGTTGGAAGCCTAGCTGCTCCAAAGCTTTTAAGGGAGCTGGAATGCAAAGTCTTCACCATAAACGCAAACATTGACGGAAGCTTTCCGGGTAGACCTTCTGAGCCTAGACCTGAAAATTTGGAGGATTTAATGAGAATCGTTAAGACTTTAAAAGCTGACTTCGGCGTCGCTTACGATGGAGATGCTGATAGGGCAATATTCGTTGACGAAGATGGAAACGTTCACTGGGGCGACAGAACATTTGCATTAATAGAAAAAGAATTTCTTAAACGAAATCCAGGCGAGACGATAGTTACGCCGGTCAGTTCTTCAAGTATAGTAAAGGACATTGCAGACGTCTATAACGGAAGGGTTGTGTGGACAAAAGTTGGAAGCGTTGATGTTTCCCATAAAATGAAGGAGATTGGAGCAAAACTCGGCGGAGAAGAAAACGGAGGAGTCTTCTATGGGCCTCATCAACCAGTAAGAGACGGCGCCATGACAACAGCTCTAATCTTAGAAATACTTGCAAAAACTGAAAGAAAACTTTCCGAACTGCTGAATGAACTCCCCAAATACTTCATTGAAAAAGACAAAGTAAATTGCCCAAACGAACTGAAAACTAAGGTTTTAGAGAAACTTTACGAAGAACTCAGAAAAGAAAACTTAAATTTTGACACCATCGACGGAGCCAAAATATGGTTCAAAAACAGCTCAATTCTCGTTAGACCCAGCGGAACAGAACCAATATTCCGCCTCTACTCAGAAGCAAAGACTCAAAATAAGGCTTCGAATCTTATAAAGGAATATAAGGAAAAGCTACGTAACATAATTGCAAAACTAACCTAGCTGGGCTCTAATTGAAGAAGGTAGGAGTAGCCGTCATAGGCGTAGGCTTTTGGGGCAGAAATCACGCAAGAGTCTACAGCGAAATCCCAGAAGCAGAACTCATCGCTGTTTGCGACATAGACGCTAAAAAAGCCAAGGAAGTAGCTGAAAAATTTGGAGTAAAAGCATACAAAGACAGTAGAAAACTTCTGAAAAGAGAGGACATAGACGCCGTAAGCATATGCACATGGACAACAACCCACGCGAAAGAAACTGCAAGAGCAATAAAAGCTGGAAAACACGTATTAGTTGAAAAACCAATCGCAAGCACAGTAAAAGAAGCAAAACGCCTAGTTGAACTTGCAGAGAAGGAGAAAAGAATTCTAATGACAGGTTTCATTGAAAGGTTTAATCCCGGTGTCGAACGGGGCATAAAAAGGCTTAGAGGAAAAGCTATAGGCGAAATTGTTTCTGCAACTGCCAGAAGAGTTTCTCAGTGGCCAGAAAGAATAGGCGACGTAGGAGTTGTAAAAGACTATGCAATTCACGACATAGATTTGATGCGACATATTTTCAACGAAGATCCGAAGACAGTTTTTGCGAAAGCCGGGAAACTTCGGCATACACGATTTGAGGATTATGCCCAAATAATGCTTACTTTCAGCCAAGGTAAGACAGCGTTCATAGAGACCAATTGGTTAACTCCATACAAAGTAAGAAAGTTGATATTAACTGGAAGTAAGGGAATAATGACCCTCGACTATCTAACTCAGGAAATCACTATAGAAACTGAGAAAGAAACTTTCATTCCACGCTTTAAATGGGAAGAACCCTTAAAAAGAGAGCTTAATCACTTTATAAAATGTGTCTTAAAAAATAAGAAACCAGTAGTACATGGTTTAGACGGCTTAAAAGCATTAATAATATGTGAGGCAGCCCTAAAATCGGCGGTTAAAGGAAAATCAATAAACATAGAGAAAATGTTGAGCATGTAGTGTTGCGATAAGGTTAATTGTGACTTTTCCCTTTTTACAAACTTGCCGGATGAAGAAAAGGCATTAGCTTGAAGCGATGAAATGTCAGAGTTACGCTGACGGCAAACCCTTATTTCTAAGTAAACTTCAATTTTGGTCAAAAAGGAGCGCAAGCTGCAATGGTACAGGGCATCTATTGGTGTCTAAACTGCAATTCACCTTTACTTAGTAGAAAATGCGACAAATGCGAAAGTGAAGGTAAATTTATTGCTTTATCTAGGGCTACTGATGTCAGGCCAGCCTTTGAAAACGACATGGAACTGATTAAAGAGTTAATAATCAACTGGTGTAAAAGTTCCTCACTCTCTGTTTTAGATTTAAAGAATAGGATCATTTTGCTGAATAGATTACCCTACTTGGACAAGGCCTATGAAGTTGTTTTTAACGGAGAAATTTTTGCCCACATTTTTTTCGACCTATACTCTCTAAAATGGAAAATTAAACCTTTCAAGCCCCTACTGCAACTTTTACGGCAGTTCGGAATAGATTACCCTCTTGCAATTTTAAATAAAGAACAAATTGAGCGGGGCGACCTACTCAGTAGCGAAGATTTGAAAAAATCGAATTTTAATGAAAACGATGAATACATCTGTTTATGTTCAAAAAATCATGAAATACTTGGATTAGGACAAAATATCAATGGAAAACTGCTCGTTTTGAGAGTTTGGAAGAAATCAAATAACGACGTTAACCTTGAAAGAAGAACTGACTGGAAAAATGTTTTAGAAGCGAATAAATGGCAAATTGAGACTTTAAGGTCTAAAGCCTGTAAATTCCTCAGTAAATGCTCAACAAGATTTAGAAGAAAGCCCATAATATCGTATTCCGGAGGGAAAGATAGCCTAGCATGTTTACTAATTTCACTGGAAGCCGGAGTAGAGGCTGAAATGCTTTTCGTAGACACATGCCTAGAGATGCCCGAAACCATTCAAAATGTAAACAAAGTTATCGAAAGATTCCAGTTGAAAGCTCATGTAGTAAAAGCCAACTTAGAGAAGTTTTGGGAAAAATTTAACTTGATTGGGCCTCCAGCTAGAGACTTTAGATGGTGTAGCCGAATATGTAAGCTTGAGCCCACCAACAGGGCATTAACAGAATTTGGCAGTACTCTATGCATAGTTGGACAGAGAAGGGCAGAATCCTTCAAAAGAGCTTCTTCACCAAATATTTGGAAAAACCCTCATGTACGAGATAGCATAAGTGTAACGCCTATTTCTAACTGGAAAGCTTTGCATATTTGGCTATACGTAATGGAGAAGAAAGCTGAAAATTTGATGAACGAACTCTACTTTAAGGGTTTTGACCGGATAGGCTGCTACATGTGTCCATCAGCAACCATAGCGGACATGCAAAAAGTCAAATGCTGGCATCCCAAACTTTGGGAAGGATGGGAAAATGCTCTAAAAGAATGGAAGAAAAAACAAGGTTTAGATGATAACTGGCTCAAGTATGCTCTATGGAGATGGCGAAAGAGAATTCCTAAAGGCATTAAAAACTTTTAAGAAAGACGCTGAACTAGAACAAGACTTCTTTCTTGATGATATTTACTATTTTTTCTGCTGCTTTTCCATCTTCGAAAGGCGACTTATATGGAAGAGAACTTTCCTTTTTGTTTAATGTTTCCCGCATAGCTGACAAGATTCTGCTTTTTTCCGTGCCCACAACCTTTGCGAAACCTGCTTTAACTGCTTCTGGACGTTCCGTAGACATTCTGGTTACGATTACGTGTTTTCTTATGGGTGGAGCAGTTGCCTCTTCTTGAATTCCTCCAGAATCTGTTACTATGAATTGGCAATTTTTCATTAAGATTAAAAAGTCAAAATATCCTAGCGGAGGCATAATCTGAACGTTTCTTGATTTTTTGAGTTTCTTCCAAAGGCCGTTTTGGATTAGCCTCTTTCTAGTTCTTGGATGAACCGGGTAAACCACTGGGATTGATGCTTCGACGTAAGCTTCAACAAGATTTTTAAGCACTACCGGATTG
>Ga0190354_1000044_pt1 | contig 20129 bp, 31 predicted proteins | sample 4872131213_MG_FD_163436 | JGI IMG/M metagenome (GOLD analysis project Ga0190354, IMG submission 163436) | Hydrothermal vent microbial mat bacterial communities from Southern Trench, Guaymas Basin, Mexico - 4872-13-12-13_MG | ecosystem: Environmental > Aquatic > Marine > Hydrothermal vents >...
TAACAAGTCAACATAACCAGAGTCTATATCACAGAAATCTATGCCGTTACGCTTATTTAGGACTACCTTAACTAGGGACTTGTCCCCTAAGTACTCGGCATGGACTATGCCATCATGATGTTCCCACGCCTCTCTGACAACATTGCTGAGTTCTTTAGGATCTATGTCCATAAAAGTATCCTTACACACTATCTTTGTCCCCCAAGTCTCATGTTCTTCCGTAACTTTTCCGTTGTGAAATATACACAGCCACTTTAAAGGATCTTCTTGCTCATCTTCCTCAATTTTGTTCTTAAGCCTTGTGAACATAGCGTCCACCCAATATTTAATATGTTTAAGAACATTTATCAAGCTTACTGTATGGAGACGTTCTTATCGGGGAAAATATATATTTACATTATTTCGACAATTATATTGGTGATGTTATGAAATCATCGAAAAAACAAAAGAAGAGTAAACGGAAGATTAATCCTAGATGGCTTATCTATTACGACTTTGATGCGTTCATTTGGTGGTAACTCTCACTCACTAGCTCTGGAAACGACCTCTCAAAATATGGTAAGTCAAAGTCTTCTTTAGAAGGTGGATATTTTGGATTTTCACCGAGTAAGCTGATTATGTGTATTGCTAGGCGATACGCCAATATTGGTGGGACTGCTTCTCCAACGAGCCTATACTTTCTCGATACGCTCACGTTCTTAGGGAATTGCCACCAGTCGGGAAAGCTCTGGAGCCTAAGGCACTCCCTTACCGTGAGCCTTCTGTACCCAACTCTGTCCTTAACGGCTAGTTCGTTTCTTGTTAGGTTTTTGTGGATGTGCCCCACAATGGTTGGTGACGCCTTTTCCTCATCTATCAGCGGGTGCCTCCTCACCCAAGTCCAGTTGAATTGTTTTTCGGGATCAATATAGCCACGTACCTCGTGTTCGCTAGGAATTAGAGTCTTTACTAACTGACCACTCCTATGTTTCTCCGTTATCGTGTAGGATGGCTTATCCTCTGGCATGACCCTAGAACCCCAGTCGGATTTCGGGTTAGTCCACCCTCCTTTCTCGGTCATCACGTGCTCTGTTGGCAACTCGACTAACGGAGGTATCGCTCCTCCGTTTCCGCCACCCTTCATAACGGTTTTTGTTGGGAGGTCAAGCTTGTTTGGCACCTTAGACGTATCGCCAAATCCCTTCGGGTTTGCTATATTGATTTTGACACTAGTCCCTACATATTCCGTAACGGGTAAACCTTGTGGCGGGATAAGCAATAGGTCTCCTATTGCCTCCCTAACCGTCACCCACTTGTACAGCCTTCCCGTTAGGGTCGCTCTCTCTTCCTCTGCGTGAGTTGGGTTCGGGAAGCTGGGGTTCACACCTAGGTCTCTCCTTATCCCTAGGACGAAGAGCCTCTCACGTCTCTGGGGTACTCCATAGTATGCAGCGTTGAGCACCTTATACTTTATGTTGTAATACGGCTCCACCCTCCTTAACTGCTCCTCAAGTAGGGGTCTGTGCCTCCTCGTAACGAGTCCCTTCACGTTCTCCATTAGGAACGCCTTCGGTCTCAACTCCAAGACAACGTCGAAGAACCTCGGCAAAGTAGGATACAACGGGTGATCCTTCCCCTTCTTTTTAGTATTAGCAAGACTATAAGGCTGACACGGCACTCCGCCTATCACTATGTCGTACTCCCCGACTGGATCCCACTCTAAGACATCTTGCACAACAGCTTTACAGCCAAACTTGGTCAAGTTGAGGTTGTACGTCTCCACAGCGTACCTATCTATGTCGAGACCAAGAACCTCCGTACCCCTAATGGCAGAGACAAAGCCTAAGCTTAAGCCTCCCATACCACAATATATGTCTAAAACTTTGATAAAAATCCCCCCGTGTATTATTCAACAGTAGTAAACTTTGACACTGAGAATCCGTCTTCTAAGGGCTCAATAGTAGCTACATCTCCATCCTTTATTCCTAGTTTTTGGACGAATTTCATTGGTATAGTGATTGCATAATACTCCGTGTCCTTGTATCTGGACTGGACACGAACTCTGACTTTCCTCGCACCCTCTTTGAAGTTCTTGGTATAGACGACTTTATTACCATCAAGGTAAGAATACATAGTTGTACCGCTCTTTAGGTCAAGAATGTCCGAGAGAATCTTTGGTATAAAAACAGAGTATGAATGTCCTACCTTTCTTATGTGCCTTAGTACCGTCATCTTTACCACCAATATAAAAATTATTATACAAGATGTTTAAAAAATTTGTTAAAGAAAATCAGCGTTAGCATGCTTCGTCATCCTCTCAGATGAGTCGTTTCTCATCATCTGGTGTTGCGGGGGGAGGAAAATCATGCCCAGCCCAATCATCGGAGGGCAACGACATGAAGTTGAATCTTTCCGAAAGGGCATAAGGAGGGAATACCATTATACCTTACATAGGGCAATGGCATGAAGTTGGGTCTTTCCCTCCCCCCGCAACAATTAAAATAAATTGTCATTGTTATATTTATGCTTTTTGACAAACAGAATGTAGAAGCTACTGCATCTTGGAGAACTCGTGCAACATGTGTTCTACATAGTCTTTGCGTAACTTTGGTCTTACAATGACCGTGCCGTCTGAATGGAGCCATACCTTCCAGATAAAGCCTCCTTTGTCTATTATGAAGTGTATCTCGTCCAGATCTTTGTCTGAGAAGTTGGTCTTTATGTCATCCTTCTTTGCGTATATGGGAACTATTATGACGTCCTCAAAGACAAAGCTGTATGATCCCTTAACACTAAGGCTCTCCACAGCTTTCTTTGAGAAGCCCTCAATTGCCTTCCCCAAGAGGTTAGGGCTAAACCTATACTCCACCATACACAACCCTCCTAAAATAACCTATTCGAGTAGATTAAACCTCCCAACTCATTCTCAAACCTCTTCTTGATTATTTCGCAATATTCTGGATTAATCTCAATTCCGATCCACTTTCTATTCAGTCGCTCAGCGACCACTAGCGTTGTACCAGATCCTGCGAAAGGGTCAAGGACTAGATCGCCTTCATTGCTCCAGCCCTTTATTAAGAACTCTAACAAAACCTTAGGCTTCTGCGTTGGGTGAGGGGTACGTTCTTCTTTTTTCATGGTGGGTTTAGAAGGTGCCTCAATCACCGTTGTTGGGTACCTAAAGCCCGTAGGGTTGATGTAATCACGTCTCTTCACTCCTTGATAAGGATCAAATTCATTTCTTATTCTCATTGTAGGCTTTTCATACGTACCGATGTCTCTGTAGTTGTACGTCATTTCCTTTACCTTTGCCTCGTGCTTGACCAAGCATAAAATCTGCTCGTGGCGGTTCAATGGTCTTTCTTTGGCTTTTAGATAGTTTAAACCTTGAGGTTTGATCCATATTAGATCAAAGTAGATCCTAAAGTACTTCAAGATCCATTGTGCAATCTCCAAAAAGTACGACGGAAGCCCGAATAAAAATACTGGAGCGTTGTCCTTTGCTACACGGTGCACTTGATAAAACAGGGCATTCCAATTGTGTCTAACGCTCCACCTTTCGTCCCGTGCCCTTAAATCCTTCAGCTCGACGTATGGAGGGTCAAGGATCACCAAGTCAATGCTTTTATCCTTTATTCCCCGCAGTAACTCCCACGCATCCCCACAATAAAGCCTTCCAAGCCGTGTCTTGAAATATGGCTCTAGGTCAAAAATTCCGATCCTTATCACCCCCTAACTCAAACAAACCCTTAGTCTTGTTAATCTCATTCTCAAAACGCTTTTTAGTGATCTCACAATATTTTGAGTCTATTTCAACGCCAATCCATCTCCTTTTAAGCCTTTCACACGCAATCAGCGTTGTTCCAGCACCAGCAAACGGGTCTAAGACGAGGTCACCTTCAAAGCTCCAATAGCTGACAATCCATTCGATAAGTTTCAGCGGTTTCTGCGTAGGGTGGTAGTGCTTGAAACTCACGCTGTGGACATAGTAGTCTGGGCTCTGACCAAGTTTGTAGTTGAAGTGATGCCCCGACCCGTGGTTCTTTGTTGCCACTATGAAGAACTCTAGACCATTTTGCCATCCTACTTTCCTTGCTTGAGGAGCTGGATTGCTCTTTATCCAAGCACCGATATGCCTCACTTTGAAGTTGTACTCCTCTTGGAGGTAGAGACCAATAACTCCAAGCCACAGCCTATCGTAGAACATTACAAGGACACCGTTTGGTTTTAATATCCTCACGAAGTCATCAATGAAATCCGTCCATTGGACTTTACCGAAGTCCCATTCACCGAAGTCGAGCTTTATGGGCTTTGCCTTCCCAAACTTCCCTCCATTTCTCTTTATGTCAGCTCCTTTTTTACTTATGTTGTAGGGAGGATCTGTAAGAATAAGGTCAATGCTCTCGTCTGGTATCTCTTTTAAAATTTTTAGAGCATCGTCGCAGTAAAGCTTCCCCAACCATGTCTTGAAGTATGGCTCGATGTCTAGCATACTTTCACCTTAGATTCCCTTATTCTAAACTCTACATAATCACGCTTTACCCTCCACTTGTAATCAACTGTCCTTAACATGAACTCCACGTAATCACGCTTCAGCTTCCACTTTACATCCCAGACGTCATTCTTTATCTTCACGCTCATCACCCGTCTCCCACTTAACATTAGGATTCCAACAATACCTCATACATAAGCGTCATACCTCGTAAGCATAGTCAAGTGCTGAATGGGTTTCCTCCCTCTGGATTATCCATACCTACCACTCGATATAAAAATAGGAGAACGTTCACTTAAAACTTTTGTCAAACGAAATGTAGAAGGTGCTACAATTCATCTGACGTATTGGGACAATATTCTATCAAGCTTCTGCATATAGCTTATGACGTTCTTCCTATAGCTTATCGTGCCCTTTATCATCTTTGCTATGTCTAAAAATGCGGAGGGTAGCTGTATCATCACTCCCATAATATATTCGGCGTCGAGCTTGTCAATTTCGTCAACCGTGTACTCCTCATACTTTTCTTGGTTATCCTCGTATCCGAAGACTTTCCTTATGACTATTAAGCCGTCTCTGAAGATTAATTTGTCTTCTCCCATAATGTTTGTGTGGAACTCCTTAGTGTCTGTCTCTACCACCATCCTCAAGATCTTCTCGACCTTTCTCAGAACTTTCTTTGCCATTTCCTTTATCTTTTGTTCGTCCTCTTTTCTGATCTTTAAACCTAGCAATTCTTTTAAGCTTTCATTCATTTGGTCTATTAAATTTCCAACATCCTTCCTTATCCTAAAGTCTGGTTTACCATATTTTTCGACGAGCATACGTTAAAAAGACCTAGCTTTTGATACATATATCTTATTGACCTCGCTGACAAATTACTCCGTGTAGGGCTCGACCTCTACAAAGACCCTTTCACTATGTTCCTTCAGAATAGCTGTGACCTTTTCAGAAAGTTTTCCCCAGAGTTTTATTAACTCGTCATATTCCTCTTCCTTTGCAAAAATGGAAAAATGTAAAACTAGACTCTCTGAACCGTTTTCTTCGTCACGAATAATTGAAACTTCTTTAAGCTTCCAACCGTGTTTGGTTATTATTTTATAGCACGCTTCCACGGCTTTCAGAGCATCGCTGAATGGTACTCCAGCAATCATACTACTTATCCCCATACATCATAACTTGGAGACTCTTCACCTACTATCGCAACTTAGCAATATCCTTGTACCCACATTTGGGACATTCGTAGGTTATTATGTTCCCATGCTTTTTGATTATCATTTGTTCAAAGCAATATGGACAAATCCTTGCTGAATCGTGTGATATATAATATGTCTCATACTCTACATACATTTTCAATCGCCTACGTAAATCTTGCTAAAAGCGATATCTTTTTCTGGATCTTGGCTATTATATCCTTGTTTACCTTTAACCATGACTCAATATCAATTTTCCTATTGACTTCCTCAATATCAATTGCTCTCATTCCTATCACCTTCGGCTTCCTTTAATTCCTCAACCTTTTTTCTAACTCGTACTTTTCCATCCTCTCCTTAAGATAGTACGGTTTGCCGAAAAGAGGTAGCTTTTCAAGTTTGTCTAGACCAGTAAGTATAACCGCTTCTACGACCTTTGAAAAGCTCCAATTCTCATTTATAACATATGTAAGGAGTTCTTGGATCCTCTTCAATTTTTCATATACTTCCTCGTCCAAGATGACTGTTACTTCTTTGCTCATTTCTAAGCATCCTCTTTGGGCTAATCAAGGAATATATCAACTATCTTTTTGACTTTCTCCCAAAACTCTATCTTGTCCTTGTGAAATCTTATTTCAATAATCTCACCCAACTTTATTTCTTCGTCCATAAACATCCCCTCATCTCTTCTTTTTTGTCTTTACTATCCTTCGTTAACTTTTCTGTGATCTCGTCGAGATTGATTATATTGTTCTCCAAGAACGCCTTTAACAGCTCATTGAGTTTTTCTTCTGGGAGCAGTTTAGGCGTAAGGTATATCTCCGTCTTTCCGTCAAGGAAGTTAAAGTTTATAGTCGTACTGTGACATGTACTTGATATCTGCATAGATTTCACGTTGTCGAAGTTAATCACCAATATGTACTGAATATTACCCCTATGACCAAATTTTTCCCTCCAATAAACTAGCTTGGTCATAACCATCCCCTTGGGCGAAATTTCTATGGTGCCCCCGTCACAGAGACACGGGGCATCATAAGGGTCAGACCCCGTGCTCTACTACGGGGGCAAGACCTCTTCGGTGGGCACACTCATCACCAACAAATTCAGTCCAAGGCGTCCCAATCATCGGTCTCGGAGATTATCACTTTAAAATAGATTCACCAGAGAATAAATACGTTTTGACAAATGGGATGTAGAAGGTGCTACAATAAGAGCTATGTTACCAAAAACTATCCAAAAACTATATTAGCCGAAAAGAAAAATATAAATAACTGGCATAAAAAGGTGTCGGAGGGTTTCTCTATGGGCTTCCTTGATGCAATAACTTGGGAAGATATAGAAGAAGCTGAAAGAGAAGGGCACAGAGTACGTATAGAATCACCCTTGGGAGCATACGAAAAATTTAACGCATTCAATGCACGTGAAAAAACAAGGCACTACATAGAAGAAATACTAAAAGATGAAGGAATCTACGACCCAGACACTATGACCATAGAGATATGGTCGAGTAGTCCAGAACTTGGTGGCAAAAAAGGAAAAATTCACGGTTGGGTAGATTTCTGGGGAGGATGTGAAATAGACGCATACTTCAAGATCATTGACAAGAGGACTGGAAAAGTCATAGGAGACGGGGACTTTATGGCAGAGGGTAAATGGGACTTCGGAAGAGATGAGTGTTTAATCACAAGACCGATGTCAATATGGTTGGATCGAGAGGTTGCGAAAAAACTACTCAAGATGTTCACGAAGTAGAGGAGTTACTTTTATTCCTCGTTTTTATTATTTTTCTTCATCGTCCTTCGCTATTTTTTCAACTAGCTCTTCGAGGGTCATCGCACCATTTATTTCTATCCCTACGGGACTTTCTACTTCTTCATCGTCTTCTTCCCAGTCCTCTTCCTCTTCTTCCCATTCTTCCTCCTCTGCTTCCTCCCCCATACGTTTTTCAAGCTCTTCAAACAAATATGTTAATATACCTCCTTCGTGTTCCATCAATATTTTAACCGCATTTCTGGTAAATTCGTACAATCCCTTATCTTCATCTGTTAACTTTCCGCTCTCTGAATATTCATCTAATTTTTTGAGCACATATTCCAAGAATTCTTTTCCTTCTAAACCTTTCTTCTCACTCTCATCAAATATTTTCTTCATAAACCTAACAAAAGCTTTATTATCATTGCTCATATCCAATCCCTTCTTCTTTTACCAACCTTTCCTCTAATGTATCCTTCATAGAGGATAAATACGTTTTGACAAATGGGATGTAGAAGATGCTACATTTTGGAGAGTTTATACATACCCGCAATCGTGGAGTTCTCTCTCGATTTCCCCAAGCTTCTTGGCATAGAACATCTCCAGAGCGACGACAAACTTGTCCCAAGGTACTCCCACGGAGCCGTTGTACTTGTTGTCGTAGAAGCGGATAGCCTTCATAACAGACTTGAAGAGCTTTCTCAGGTCTCTCTTTGCCTCTAGGAACTCGTATGATGCTTCCTCTATGAAGCCGTCAATGTTGCCCTTGAAATACCTAATAGCCGCCCAAGTCTTGTCCCCGTACATTATCTTGTCGTACATTATGCGGATATATCCAGCCTTGTCGAGCTCTGAAAGGAATTTCACGAGCCCCCTTGGGAGGTCATTTAGTGTCATGTTCCAAGGGGTCTCTCTGCGACCATTTCCGTTCCCGTTTGTGTTCACGTTCACGGTGAGCTCAGAGAGCCTCTGATCAACATAACTGCGTACCCACTCCTCGACCTTGTCCAATAGCTCCTTGAGGATCTGTTTAAGGACAAGCTCAAGCCTACTGTCATGTTTCTCGAACATAGCCCAGATGACGTTTGCTATACGGTTTGCTACTGCCTCTACTATTGCCCCCACTTCTATTTGCCTTGAGGTCATTGAGCCTTTTACTTCCTCAAGGGTCTTCTTTATGTCTATAAGGGTTCTCCCGACATCCCTCCTCAGCTTCATCTCCTCTACGAAGTCCGTGAGTGACCTCTTCTTATGTTCCACCCTCTCTATGCGTTCAACCATGTTTCCGTCGGGCAATACCTTTATGTACCTCCTATACTCCTCTTCGATGTCCCTTACGGTCACGACGTAGTCTTGGGCGGATATCATAACTGGGTTGTCAACGTTGAACTCCACCCTCAGAACCCTAATGTCGTCGTGTGATATCGTCTCTCCGTATAGGTTGTATAGCTCGTGCTCTATGACGCCAAGGACTTTCATAAAGTCGTCATAGCCCATTGGACACCCAGAAGCCTTTACATATATGGTAACGCTCCTCCTCGAAGCCCATATCTCTACAATACGCATAAGGAGGTTCTTTACTGGGAGTGCTATCTTCTTTACCCACACGCCGTTTACCTTTTTATGTAAGACATAGTCCTTTGGGATTCTCTGAGGGCTCTTATTGACGTGTAGCATTAGGTTGTGCACTTGCTCCTCGTCTAGGGCTTCCACAACGTCCTTGCAGATCATGTTAACCGAATCAACGTATGTCGCTCCAGAGAAGCTGTAGAGGGTGTCTGTAGCCTCGGATAGGATGTTCTTTACGGCGTTTATGTTGTTTAGGTCGAAATACTCGTTTGTAAACCCCCCGTTCATAAATACCGTCAGCGGAATGTCTCCGCTGTACCTAATTTCCCTCCTCATCTTGTTCTTTTCGGGCATGTGCACGCTTACTTCGAGCCTCCTCGCTGGGAGTTCATAGTCACAGTTCTCGTCAACGTTGAACTCGAAGTTCTTTACGGTAACTTCCCTAGCGTCTATTCTCTTCCCGAAAACAGAGCTCAAAAGCCCTAGAAGACCGCTGACAAAGGCGTTTATTTCCTCTTTGCCTATGGGATTCTCCGATGCCCTAACGTTGATAGATACATTTCCATTCTTGCTTACGAAGACCGTTACTCTTCTCCCCATTACCTCATAGGACTTCATATATTGCTTTGACCTCTCGTTATATGAGAACCCTTTCCCTACAAGGTCTTTTGCTTCGATACTTCTGTTTAACGTAAGAGAAAGGTTATGAAAACCGACTTTATATTTGTTATGATCGCCCCCTTCTTTCCCTTGGGTGGGTTCTACCCCACCAACATGATCGAAAAAATTTAAACCGTTGTTGACCTTGGGCTGGGCACTAGTAGTAGTGTTATTACTGGGGGTCTTTTGCTTCTTCTTATAAGATTTTCGGTTTAACTTTCTCCTATTTCCAACGAGTCCTAGTTCTTTAAGCCTCTCTGCTTCCTCTGGAGATACTCTCGCTACTGTGGTCTCCTTCCTTTTACCATCAACATTCTTTATCGCCTTAACATAAAAATAGAGCTTACCTTTGGACTTGAATTTGTGAATCCTTATAGAATACCCATCCTTCAAAAGAAGTCTTATCCTCTCTTCTAGAGAAAGATTTATATAATTATCTTGAGCATCCTTCATATAGGACTGACCCCCTTTAAGAGGGCACGACAATACGGATGAGTGCCCTCTTGGAGCCCTTGTTATATGTAGTTAATTTGACAAACATAAATATCTTATCATTTTTTATGTGTAGTATCTTCTACATGGTTTGCCACATTCGGTTTGCCACAATATATAAGTGTGGCAAACTTTTGTGGCAAACTGCGGCAAACTGTGGCAAAGTAGTACCTTCTACATTTTTTGGGGCTGGTTTTTGTCAAAATATATATTACCACACATATATTCTTATATTAGGTGATGCTATGCCAAAAGGCAAAAGCAGAGGGAAGTGGGTATCAATATACTTGGAAAAGGAAGAGTATGATCTCCTTGAGAAAGTGAAAGAAGAGTTCTTTAGTGACGAAAACATCTCTAACTACAAACTACTAAAAATGTGGGTTCTAGAGAAACTACAGGAATACGCCAATAAAATAGAAAATACCAGTCAATACGAGAAGTACCAACGTGGCTGACGTCAGCGAGATCAGCACTATCATAAGCGGGTGCTGTATGTCCATCCCTAATTTTTGTGCTTCCATTGATATTTCTACAATTATTAACCTCATAAGCTGTATTGAGAAGAACGCTATCGTGTACGTAATTATGTCCCATGTTCCCGTAAACGATGCAAAGACTATGAATCCCATAAAGTAGGACGACAATATTGCGATTGCTTCTGATGTCCAGTCAACCCTCCTTCCAATATATACTGGTTCTCCAGTCCTTTTCTTTACAAATGTCCCTTTTACCTCTCTGTATCTCCTTGTTGTGTAGTATGACATCGCATATAGTGCGGGCATTGAGATACATGCAAAAAGAGCCTCACCAAACGTGTCGGGGACAAGTCCCCAGAACCTAGTTAGAAGAAGAAGTAGTATAATCGAGAGAAAAAGGTGTATTTGGGTTGCTTCTGAGACTGTTTGCTCACTTTTAACGGGCATATGCTCCCCCTAAAAAATTGTGACGGATTAACAAAAAAATAAAAAGTGACTAAGGACGAACTTTGGTTATTACACTCTTTAAAGTTGATATTCCTTCTGAAACACATTGCTTGAACTCATCGTATGTCTTTGCAAGTTTTGAACAAGTGTTCAATAAAGGTTCGAATACTTTATCTAAATCCTCGTCTCCAATAACAAACTCATTTAACTCTTTCTTTACCTTCTCCACCCACTCCTTTTTGTCGGTCATAGTTTTACTTCCTCCTTACGAACTTGCTGTTCCTTGTACGCCATTCTTCAATTACTGCCCTTGCAGTCCTAGTTCCAGCGAAGAACGCTATGACTATTGCTAACACAAGAAGCCCTACGAGCAAGTAGAGCATCCAAGACTCAAGCTTGAGGTAGAACTCCTGCCTATAGTTTGCCTTTACATCGTAGTCCTTAGCCATGTCGAGCTTTACGTATGACTTGTTCTCTACTACCGTGTTGTCATAAGTGATGTTCTCAAGGACGTACCTCCATGGGAACTTCTTTATCTCTGTTGGGAACGTCACGTTAATCTCTGACGGTGCATAGACCTTGACGTTTGTGGTTACAGTTATGTTCACGTACTCAAATGATGTAAGCCCTAAGATAACATCCGCAGATACTGGTTCAGAGGTTATGTTTGCGTAATACATAGCACTAGCGTTTACCTCATAGCTCATGTCTCCAGAAACAGTAATTGTGTCAAGTATGTAATATTCTCCCTTCACGACAACTAAGTACGTTGCGTTTGATGGTACGGTTATTACCGTAACTCCAGTCTCGTTTGTCTTGTTGGTGTATGCGTTGCCCAAGGAGTCATAGAGAGTCACTTGGGCGTCCTCTAGTGGTCTCCCGTCGTCCCCTATCACGGTTACTGTCACGTTGAAGTTTGCTTCTTCTGCCTGCAACATTGGTGCAACGATCAGACTTCCAATCGCTAGTATCATAATCAGAGTTGCCACTATCCCGTACTTCATGATGCTCACCCTAAAAAAATATATGTGCAAAATATCTAAAAAGCTTTTCTTTACGTGTGGGGAGAATAGGGTATTCCATAACCAGTTATAAAGTCCTTAACGAAGTTGATGTGCCTCGCATTGTGCTCGATCCATTCTAAAAAGTCGTTAACAGTTGGATCTTCTCCGTACCAGTACCTATAATACTCTATGAAGTTTGCTGCTATTCCAGCAACGACTGGTGTTGCCATAGAAGTCCCAGACATCGCTACGTAATATTCTCCGACCATATACTCTTCTGAGAACCTTACGTATTGGGATCTGCACGATACCACCATTACTCCAGAAGCTACAAAGTCTGGTTTCATTCTTAGGTCTATGGTAGTTCCTATAGAGCTAAATGGTGCCAACTTGTCATGATATGCATCCCAAGCCCCTACTGCAAACACTTTCTCTGCTACTGCTGGAACCACTATTGTTGTCGGAATGTTACCTTCATTCCCCGCTGCTGCAAAGACAAATACTCCTTTTTCTGCTATTTCGTTTGCAGCCATAGAAATAGGATCGTGACCATCAGAGGCAAATGCTGCCCCCCAACTTAGACTCAGTACCTTTATATCATATTTTTCTGTATTATTATATACCCAACTTAGACCGTTAAGACAGTCTTCCAAAGAAGCCGTTCCGTCCTTGTTGAATGCCTTAACTATGACGAGCTCAACGTCGGGGGCTATTCCCTTGAATTTTCCGTCTGATGCCCACCCTCGTCCAGCAACTATCCCAGCAACGTGTGTCCCATGACCACAGATGTCCAGAAACGCTGGTTCGCCGTATTGCTCCCATATTGCCATATCAAACTCCAAGAGGTCTTGCATAGACCCGTTTACGTATGGTACCCACTCTAAAAACTCCCCAGTCTCTTCATTTACATATAAAACAGATGCTAAGACCCTTATTATTGATTTTCCATCCTCATCGTAGAAATCTGGATGCGTATAATCAATGCCCGTGTCTATTATTGCTACTGTGACTCCATCCCCAGTCCATGAGACTCCATCAGCTTTGTGAAATGCGTTGTCTATATCTACCTCTCTAAAATTCGGGTAGTCCTCAACATTTAGGTAGTACGTAGGAGACTTTGTCAGAGTTTTCTCTCCGTATATCGATATTATTCCCCCAGATTCTGCTATTTTTTCAAGTTGAGATTCTGAAAGGAGTTTTGCTTTTACAATCTTTATGTCTCCAAAATACCATACCTTTAGGACGTTTATACGATTCAAAGGAATGTTTGCGTCTATTTTTGCTACGATATAAGCGTTAGAAGGGATTCCTTCAGCCAACTGTGCCTTAAGGTCTGGGTCAATTCGGAAAACAGCCGAGTGCATAGGCTCTACAAAAGATATTATCAAGGGAATTGATACCAAAATTACGAGTATTGCAGTTATATCTCCGACTAGGAAAATGTACTTTTTGACTTTGGGGTCACTAAGTATGGACTTGACCTCATCATCAATAGTATCCTTATAAAATTTACCACTTTCTTCTGACGAACTTCCTTCCCTCGTAGATCTCTTCCTTCGGACATACATAATGTGCCACCATAGATGGTGATAATGTTTCTTCGGTCTTTGCACGAGCACTCCTCATCCACACTACAGTATCTTCTATAGCAGAATATATTATGACGATTGATAGAGGAATCATGACTCTGAAGAACCACGTCTGGAAATATGAGTAATATATCAATGAGAATATCAATATTGCTACACCAATACCAGCAAGGACTACTTCGAACATCACATCAAATGGGAACAACCATACGGGCACTAGCCTTTTTCTATAGACATAAAAATAAACATCCTCAAATTGATCCAATGATGCTAAGAAGAAGATAAATGAGTATAACGGACTATAGTTCCATACAAAAAATGCAAGTAGTATCATTAAGATCATTGCAAAACTATTCACTATTATTCTGAATATTCGATAAACTCTCATCTAGTCTCCCTCCAAAAAATAAAAAATAAATAAAGGCAATAAAAAGCTTTAGCTCAGTACCTTACTCTTTCTTGAAGTAATGGTACCCGAAGAAGGTGCTGAGAACTGCACCGACTACAGCAACAACAAGCAATGTGTAGAACAATGCATTGGATAATGCTACCTCTGCTACTTTACCTCCGTAAGAGAATGCAATGGGCAAGTATCCTCCGTATATTGCACCGTATAAAATCATTGTCAGACCGAATATCATAAGGTACCAAATATACAATGTAGGCTTAGCAAGTATCCCTTTGTTAACCAAAGTGTGTCCCAATAAAACGAGTATTGTTGCCAACGTAACGATAAGTCCCAGCGTTAATGGTGTGGTAATGTATCCAAGGTTCACTAGCACTATCGCTAGGATTATTGCAAAGACAAACCCTATCGCTAGGTATGTCTCCTTTGGTGCCATCTCGATCTTTGGCATATCCATCACCAATAATAAATTATTGAGCAATACATTTTTTACTCTTTCTTTCGAACATATGTCATACTCAAGGCATCCTCAGCCTCACGTGATAGTGAGGGTGTGCTTTTTTTGACAACAAAATGCATCGTGTGCTCTGGTAGCTTTTCCTCTTCTGAGGGCTTAGGAATTTTCCTTCTAGAAGCCAAAACTGGTTTTATAGCTATTGGCGAACCTTTCTTCTCCTTCCCTTTCTTGGAGAACCTAAACTTGGGTACTGGTATCGACTCTCTGATTATATCTGCTAAGGTAAGCCACGTGTTATGTGCTGCGTGATATATGATTGCCGCTAATCCAGCACCGTTTATCCACATCATTGAATAGAATATAGCGTTACAGACATAGTACGCTGTTGATGTTGCTGTAAATGCCAACTTCTTCTTTAACGGAAATGCCGTAAGATATTGAAGTTGCCACGCTGGGTGCATTAGTACCCAGACTGTAGAACCTACTACAACTCCAAGAGAGCCAAAGAAGAAATGGGGAAGCCCTCTAAAAACTAGCTCCTCAAAGAGAGGATAATACAGCCCCGATAACACAAGAGTCCTAAACGCTGTTTCATACGCCATATTAAGGGGTAATATTGGGAATGCCCTACTCTCAAATATCTCTGGTCTTATCCCCAGAGCTCTTTCGATGAGCACCCTAGCTACCATAGGGAAAAAGACTAAAACAACGTAATAAGGAAAGTAATATGCGAGCTGATAAAGTAGTGACATTGCGTCCATAGTGTAACACCCTATTCTTTCTTTATGAACATCGTATATGAAAAACTTATCGCTGCAAATATAGTTATCATCGTAAGCGATCCATACCTAAATACTAGTGTAAGCCAAAATGACAGCATGAAAATAGCGAATGACATCCATCGCTCATACTTGACTGGTGGAGGGGACTTCATCGTTTGGAGGCATTTCGTTGTATAAACGTTGTCGAATACCATAAGAATAAGTAATCCCCACTCCATGCCGTACCATACTGGATAATACTGTTCTATCCACTCCGTTGGGACAACCCAAGGTTTACTTACCGCCATCTTTAGTAACTCACTTATCGGCACTCCTAGCAGATCACCGAGTAGCTGTATCGTTAAGAACATTGATAAAAGGATTCCTATTGCGTTTGATACCTTCTCAGTTATGCTGAGAACTTTATCTATATCCATCTCCATAGTGACCACTATAATATGTATAAAAAAATAGGTATATAATATTTGTCAAAAGTTTTCTCACTTTTGCTTCAGTACGGGTCTTCCAAAGAGTTTAGAATATAGCTTTACAGTCTGTGCTTTAGCTGTAGGAGGTACTACATCGCTTGCCATAGCAGAGCCTATAATCATCGAGAGGATCCAACGCTCTCTGTCATAGACTGGTCTTATCTTATTTACAGTCTCATATACCTCATAGACCTCAAAAAACGGTCTTCCCTTCTTATAGCGACCTAAAGCTCTCCAGTAGCATTCCCAGTAGATCCTACGAGCTTCTTCAAAGAGTTTACTTCCCTCACCAGCCTTCGAGGCTTCTGTGAAAAACTCGTCTATGTCCCAGCAGTTCTCGTAGGGATACTTCTGTATCTTCCACCTAGGGTTTTCTGGAAGATCCTCTCTACAAATGACGAGCTTCATTCTACCACCAAAACAAAATATCAGAACAAGAAAATATATACCTAACCGTCAAAAAAATTCAAAAAAGTAGAAATAGCAGAAAGCAAAAGAGACGAGAAGTATGAGCTTTAGTATTTGTATGGGATTCCGAGCCTCTCTACGATCCACTTCCAGTCTCCAGTACCCTCTTCCATCTTTTCAATGAACTCTATTGGTATCTCCTCAATGGTTCCACCGGGGACTTCCTTACCAGCTCTGTAACAGGCTACAATAACAGCATTGTTTTCTAGGCGTTTTCCAGCGAACTTTGTTCTAAATATTGGAATTCCGTTTGCTCTTAGACATCTCTCAACCCAGTCCTTTAGGGCTGCAAGCCCTCTACCTATTACGTTCACCATTTATATCACCTAATCTTAACTATGAAGAATTAAGATTATAAATATTACTGAGATCTCTGCTGTTTCACAAGAGTTCCTTGTTTAACGCCAGAGGAAAGTGCCGATAGGTATAGCATTAGTGCCCTCCTTATGCCATCACTACGTGAGCCTATAACACCCTTTTCGACAAGTTCATCAAGTTGTGATACTAACTCTCTGGGAATTCTTACCCCAACGTACTCTGTCTTTGCTATTGTTGATCTTAGCTCTGCATCGCTTAAATCACTATCTTTGATGAGCTCTGTAATCACTAATGTCCCATTTATGCTACCCATTGCAAAGGCTTTGTAAACCTTCTGTGTATCTAGCTCAAGTGCCTCTATAGCATACTGTTTCATTAGCCTTGTTTCGAAAGCATACTCCCATTTGTCTTCGGGAATTAGATCCTCTAGTATTTCGAATTTATACTTGAGGTACTTTATTATTCCCCAATTGTTTTCTAGAAGGAATGTATCTCTATCTTTAGATTCCTTCTCCATTGAAGGACAGAATGCTAGGTCTCCAAAACCAGTACCATCAATCTCCTTTATTGGTATGCTGTGCTTTTCCATAACCTTTATAAAATCTTCTTCTGTGAGACCTAAGCTCCTTAATGCCTCCTCAAGAATGGGACACTTCTTCTTCCTTGGGTCACAACAGAAGACAATAGATATCAGCCTTCCACCCTCACAAAGTTGAGGTTCTCCAATTAGCTCTTTCCAAGTATATTTGTTCTTCATCTCCATACCACCTTTTTGAGTGTTGAGAGCAATATATAGAGATTTTTCATGTACTCCTTAGCCTTATTCGGATTAAACCCTCTGATAACTATTTGCTTAGTCCTCATTCCATCATGCCACTTTATTATCACGTTTGGAAATGTCTGTGCTCCAACGCTCTGTAAGTATGCGAGTACTGGGGCTAACTTCTCAAGCTTTTTCTTGTGCTCATCAAGACCCCACTTCTCAATCCACTCTGGTGAAAATGTAGAAGATGCTACACTATCCTCATGGGCTGCTACAGCCCTGTTACCTAAGTACTTCACGGTGAACGGTATGTCCAGATCCCTACAGAGCTTCTCAAGTAACGGCTTTAGCCTTGCACAGAAAGGACATGTAACTTCAGCCTCCATCACTACTTCAAGAAGCACCCTTACCACCCTTCTCAACCATTTCTGCGAGCCACTCTATTTCCTTAAACCAGTCCTTTGAGGCTGCCTCGCCAAATGTGAAATATAATCTCTCTGGTGGCTTCGCTGTCTCGTGTGCCTTTATCGGCAATTTAATGAGGCTTGGTATTGATACCTTGAGATTCGTACTCTTCCCCACCCAAGTGTACTCCTTTGCATTATACATGTTTACCGTCGAAAAGAATCCCCACGTAGGTGCTGGTGCCTCCTTTTCCTTCTTCTTTACCACCTTCTCCCTTTCTCTCTTCTTGGCTATTTCATACAACTTGAGTGTGAATCCTAGTATTGCCCTTGTAATCGCTTCCATCCCATAGTAGAAGACACTATACACCATAATCATCACCCTTTAGCAGGCTTTAGTATCATTTTACCAGAAGAGTCATAGTACGGCTTAGCATACCCCGTAGCAATCAAGTGGGCTATTGCGTTGTTAAACTGGTCTCTCGTCTCATCGTCAATCTTAAGCTCAAAAGCTAACTCCTCTACGCTTGCTTGACCCTTTCTCTGGAGGATGCTATATATTTGTGATGCCATTGGGTTTGCGAAGACGAGTGCCTCTGGAGCAGATAAGAGTTCTTCTCGGAGGAACTGTGGAGTGACTTGGAAAATTAGCGTTGTCGGTGATCCAGCATGCAAGAGTATAAGTAGTCTGTAGGCATTTCTGACCACAGATTGAACATCAAGTACTTTTTTCTTTGCAAGGGCGTATCTTCCACTTATTATTGCATCCCTAAGCTCTTTCATTTCCTTTGAGACGTCCTTTACCGCATTTACAGCAGCACTAAACCTCTCATCTGTTATCCTCTCTGGAGCTAACCTTGATATCATTCCATCTATTTGGTCTTCAAGCTCATCTACGGTCTTGAGTACATCCTCTAGTTTGATTCTTCTATATTTGAGGTCATCAATTTCTGTCAGCAAGGTTCTTATTGTCGAGTTTATTATGTTTAGCTGTGCCGTGCTCATGTCTTCTCACCCTCTTCTCTTGGTTTGTTTATTTGTATAGTCCTTCTTAAATCAGAGATCCATGAGGACACATCCTTTACCATTCCCGTCAGCTCGTCTGTTAAATCACGTAACCTCTTCCTTGTCTCTTCTAGTGTCTCTGCTTCTGTGCCTCTTACAAGGATCTCCTCACGCAACCTAATAAGCTCTTGCTGAACTGAGGTAACTTCCGTAGAAAGCCTTATGATCTTTGATTCGTAGGATGTTACGAGTTCTTGGAGCTTTGCCACCCTTGCTTGCAGTATGTTTATGTTCGTCTGGTAGTCTTTTATAGCCTTTTCATATTCCCAGACCGTGGTCTGAAGGGTTTCTATGAGTCTCTGTTGCTCCATTATCCTATCCATAAACTCCGTTGGGACTTTCCCGCCGTCTCCTCTTAGGAAATCGTATTTATCAATGATAAGGATCGGGTCTTTTCCTTGCATAACTCGGTCTAGGTTTATCATCTGAGCCTCAAGGCACTCAAGCGTTCCTACTGGGATTGTCTCTAGTGGATATCCTACAAAATCTTTTGGCTTATATTCAAACACAAATCTCGTTGGTACTCCTAATACGACCAATGGTACTATCTTACCGTCCCTTAATTTCCCGTAAAGAGTAACAAAGCCATACTCTATTACCCAATACCTCTTGCCCTCTCGGTCAAAGTAGGCGTGCCTAAGATACTGTCCCTTGATCCCTTCCCCATAAACATATATGGGAGCCCCATAGAGATACTCGTTTGCAAATGCAAGTCTTGGAAGTGCGGGTCTCTTCGGTGGTTTAAGAGCTTTTTCTGTAGGGTACCTCTTCCTAATTTCTGCTATGATCTCTTCTGGTCTAAGATACCAATCATTCATTGATCTCCCTCCGAGCTTGGGAGCCGACTCTTTAATCTCTCCTCAAGCTTAGAAAATACGTCCTTAACATAATCAATGCTCTCCGTTAAGTCGTCGATGTCACTAGTCATATTGCTAATCCTTCTGCTAAGCTCTGCAACAGCTTGTGGGAGCTCTGTTAGAGATTTTAACGATGTATTTAATTCTTTCAACGCCTTCTCAAGGTTTGATAACTTACCTAGCTCCTTTCTTACCTTTGTCACATCTTCTGTTAAGGACAACAAGCTAGACTGGATCTCAGATGTATCTGCTTTTATTTCTTTCCTTGCAATAGCTTCGAGGAGTTTTTCTGGGAGTGTCTCTAACTTAGATAGAGATTCTATTTTTTCATCGAGTTTCGAGACTACATTTTCAAGGTTCTCACTAGTAAACTTAAGGTTTGATGCTACATCTGAAATTTGTGCCCCCACCTTTGATGCCAATGCCGATGTCATGTCCTCCACCTTGACACTCAATGCACTCCTTACAATTGACTCTATAGTCTGTGAT
>Ga0190354_1000045_pt1 | contig 19498 bp, 21 predicted proteins | sample 4872131213_MG_FD_163436 | JGI IMG/M metagenome (GOLD analysis project Ga0190354, IMG submission 163436) | Hydrothermal vent microbial mat bacterial communities from Southern Trench, Guaymas Basin, Mexico - 4872-13-12-13_MG | ecosystem: Environmental > Aquatic > Marine > Hydrothermal vents >...
ACCATGTAGCGAACGATAAGGGTAAAGTGCATGCCGAATTCATAGATATACAGACGGATAGTGGTGCAACATCAACGATAATGACGAGGTATCTGCGTGAGCTGGGTATACCGGTAGACAAAATTCTTGCAACTGCGTTATTACATGGTATAAGGACAGATACAAGTGGGTTTAAGCGAGAGACACACCCGGCAGATTTCTATGCCGCGGCATTCCTGCATTTGAGGGCAGATAAAGAGCTATTAGATCAGATAGAGACGCCTCCCATGTCCACAGAGATGTTGAATGTGGTGGGGGGTGCGATACAGCATAAGAAGATAAAAGGGAGTTATCTGATCACGAGTGTGGGGGTAGTAGCGAATCGCGACGCCATACCGCAGGCGGCGGATTATCTGCTCAATCTGGAAGGGATATCAACGGTGGTGGTGATAGGGCTATGCGAGGACATGATATGCGTTTCAGGGCGGAGTAAAGATATAAGGGTGAATATAGGAGATGCTTTTGTACGCGCGTTCGGGGATATCGGCTCAGCGGGCGGCCATGCTACGATGGCTGCGGCACAGTTGCCACTGGGCATCTTCAAGGGTGTAAAGGACAAGGAGACGATAATGCAGCTTGCGGAAGATGCGGTATCAAGGCGGTTCCTCTCGGTGATGAAGGAAGAGAAGAGCGAATAGATAAAAAAATTTATATACGCACCATCTGTGCGTGCGGTACACCTTCGATGAATATCACATTTGCCTCTTCGATGAAGGAATTGGCAAGTGCACATCTTACCGCCCTTTCTCCAACCAGATTCGCAATCGTTGCCTGCCTCAGATTCGCAATCACTTCGCGCTCGGTTACTGCTTCACCTTTATAAAAGGATTCTGATACCTCAAGACTGAGCTCACCCTCCTCTAAACGCCTCCCTATCAGCTCGCTATCGCAAACCGCCACGAGCACATCGAGCCCGAGTTCGTACCTCTTTATGTATATATCCCCCCGATTATGCACAATAGTAATGAAAAAGAGAAGGTAAAAGAAAAAAGTTTGGTATGAAGGTATAATGGAATAAAGCTATACAAAGAAAAGGAACTAAAACTTTTAGTGTAGAATGAATAGAATGGATATAGGAATAAAGAATATATCTTTATATCTTATGTTATGGGCTCGTAGCTTAGGCTGGTTGGAGCGCTCGGCTGATAACCGAGAGGTCCGGAGTTCAAATCTCCGCGGGCCCATAAAGGGGGTAAAAGAAGGATATGAGTATTGAGACGAGGGAGATATTGATCTCACCGGATTCGAAGGTAACACCGGCGCAAATGAAGGGCAAGATTCTGGCGATACTTAGTGGCTCGAACAGGAGTATCAAGGTGAAGGAGACATGTTATGGTGCATTAGTGGAGGGAGAAGCGGACGAATTGAAACAGATAATAGATGAAGTGAGAGAGATGGACAGGAATGGTATCTACTCGAAACCGCGAGGCTTTCCTATTGGTGATCCGCGAATATGCCGTGCCACGAGGCGAGGAGGTCCGAGACCCGGTTTCCATCAGCTTGAACTGGAACACTCGCTCTTACCAAAAGTAAGGAGAGCACTGGATAAGATAGAAGGTGAATAAAGATATGTATGTTGGGGAGGCACTGATAGGGGAAGGTCCAGAGGTTGCTCACATTGACCTTATGATAGGGGACAAGTATGGACCTGTAGGAGTGGCATTCACAAATGCCCTCAGCCAGTTATCTGCCGGACACACTCCGATATTCGCAGTGATAAGACCGAATCTACCAGTAAAACCACCTACATTGATCGTACCGAAAGTGACAGTGCAGAACATGAAGGATGCGGATAAGATATTTGGACCTGCACAGAGTGCAATAGCGAAAGCGGTAGCAGATTCGGTGGAGGAGGGGATAATACAGGCGGAGAAAGCGGAGGATCTCGTGGTGATTGCAAGTGTGTTCGTGCATCCCCAGGCGCGTGATTATAATAAGATATATCGGTTCAACTATGGGGCAGCGAAATTAGCGATAAAGAGGGCGATGACCGGCTTCCCGGATGTAAAGAAGGTGCTGTACGAGAAGGACAGGTCACGACATCCTGCCCTGGGTATGAAAGTGACGAAGTTGTGGGACCCACCATATCTGCAGGTTGCACTGGACATACCAAATTGGGGGCATATGGAGCAGGTGGTAAAGGCATTGCCACGGAATGACCATCTGATTATAGAGGCAGGTACGCCATTGATAAAGCGATACGGAGTAGATATAGTGGGTAAGATAAAGGAGATAAAGCCCGAGACGTTTGTGATTGCTGATTTGAAGACGCTTGATACCGGTAATCTGGAGGCGAGAATGGTTGCGGACTCTGGTGCTGATGCAGTAGTGATCTCAGGTCTGGCACCGCTTCGGACAATAGAGAAAGCGATAGAAGAAGCGAAGAAGACAGGCATCTACTCCAGCCTGGATATGTTGAATGTGAGAAGTCCGATAGAGCTGCTAAAAGAGTTAAGCATAGGTGGGCTGATGCCAGATGTTGTGGAACTACATCGTGCGATAGACGTTGAAGAACTGGGAGAACAGCATGCGTGGGGGAATATAGAGGAGATAAAACGTATAGGTGGTGGGATTCTGGTTGCGGTTGCAGGAGGGATAAGGGAGGAGAATGCACCTGAGGCATTGAAGGGCGGTGCAGATATACTGATTGTGGGTCGTGGTATAACAAATTCAAGGGATGTGGAAGGTACAGCGAGGCGATTCCTGAGATTGATGAAGGAGGAGATAGACCAGTACCGGGTGATGACTGATTTCTGATATCTATCAGATATCTATCAGATATTATGAGGCTGATTTTCGTGATGGACCTGCTCAACGGCATGGTGGTACATGCAAAGAGGGGGGCACGTGAGAAATATCAGCCGGTTCATCTTTTCAGTTCGATTGTCAGCACATCGGAGCCCGGGCAAGTCATAGAGAAGATAAAACCTGCTGCTGTTTATATCGCCGACCTGAACAGGCTGATGGGTAACGGTTCCAACCGGGAGATACTGGATGAGTTGAGACATAGGTACAGAACAATGTGGATAGCGCTGGATTATGGTATAAAATCCATAGCGGACATCGGAGATATAATTGAGATAGCTGACAGCATCATTCTGGGTACAGAAACAGCATCACTGGATTTGATTTCTGAAATAGCTTCTGAATCCTCATCAGCCTCCATAACTATACCTGTGACCGTGACTGTGAGTATAGACCTCTTCAATAAGGAGGTACAGACCTCTGATAGGAGAATGAGGATAGACCCTCTGAGCTTGATAACGGAGTTAAATTCTTATCCAATTCGGGATATTATCTTACTGGAACTGGACAGAGTGGGCACGGGAATAGGCGTAGACTTTGATTTCCTCGCTCGCGCTGTAGAATGCTCTGAGCATGATATCCTGTGCGGTGGTGGTGTGAGAAGTTGTGAAGACCTCTACAAAATGGAGGATATAGGAGTAAAGGGTGTACTTGTTGCTACTGCCATCCATAATGGTACAATTCCGGTTTCTTACCTGCATTAATTGCTATTGCTATTGCAATGGATGAGGGTGAGACATTTCAGGAAGCGGTATTGAAGTTAGTGATGCAGATACCGAAGGGCAGAGTGACGACATACGGTAGAATAGCCAACGAAGTAAAGGGTTCAGTACATGCCGCCCGTGCAGTTGGACAGGCACTTGCGAAGAATCCCCACCCGGGGGTTATACCCTGCCATCGGGTGGTGCGAAGTGACGGTGATATAGGGGGTTATAGTCAGGGTATAGCGAAGAAGATAGAGCTACTGAGAGCAGAGGGGATAGAGATAGAAGGTAGAAAGGTGAAGAAGATCAATGAGGTACTTTTTCAGTTTTCCAGTGTTGGGAGAGGATGAGATTCGTAACTGATAGAATGTTGGGGAAATTGAGCACGTGGTTGCGTATCCTGGGCTACGATACAGTATATGCGGCGGACCTGGATGTTAAAGATGATGAAGACCGATTTATAGTCACATTCGCGGAACGAGAGGGGCGGATATTGCTCACACGTGATAGGGCTATGATAAGAGAAGCAAAGCGGAGGGGTATTCGATATGTGTATGTGAAAGGCGGAGAGGTGATGGAACAGTTGAAGGAGTTACTTCACCATAAAATCGACATAAATCTTGAACCCGTGCCGCGTCGGTGCAGCACCTGCAATGGTGAGCTCAGAAAGGTGAAGGACGGGGAAGAGGCTATGCTACTGGCTAAGAGCTATGTTCCAGGAGATAAAATAGGGAAGTGGGAGTTCTGGGTCTGTAATAGCTGTGGCAGGATATACTGGAAAGGCTCTCACTGGCTGAATATGCGTGAGAGACTGAAAGGGCTGAGATAAAATATACTTTGCTCCATTATTATTATCACTATCCATACCTGCAAAAGGCAAAAAGGCAAGAGGTAAAAATAGAAAAATACTTAATATGGAAAAGATAGATTGAGAGATGACGGTGGATAAGAGCATGAAGAAGGAGAAAGCAGCGGAATCTGTTGTATCAATGGTGGAAGATGGCATGGTGGTTGGTCTTGGTACGGGCTCTACAGCGGAACTGGCGATAATGAAGCTGGGAGAGCGTGTAAAAGTAGAGGAGCTTGAGATTCTCGGTGTCCCTACTTCGCTCAGAACCGAGATGGTCGCGATAGAATCTGGCATTCGCGTTACCACGCTCTCTGAGCATCCTTCGCTCGATATCAGCATAGATGGTGCGGACCAGGTTGATTTACAGTTAAACCTGGTAAAGGGCGGCTGGGGCTCGCATACAAAGGAGAAGATAGTATCATACGCGGCGAAGAGGTTTGTTATCTGCGTTGATGACAGCAAAATGGTGAAACGCTTGAATAAGCCGGTTCCTTTAGAGGTATTACCATACGCAGTGAAGGTGGTCGAGGCACAGGTGAAGCGGCTTGGCGGTGTTCCCGTCCTGAGGCAAGATGGGAATAGAGGCGGTTATTTCATCACAGAAGGAGGGAACCTGATATTGGATGTGGATCTGGGGACTATAAATAATCCAGAGGAGATGAGTATGGCTCTCTCTTCGATCGTTGGCTCTGTTGAGCATGGTATCTTTACCAATGCTTCGGAAGTGCATGTGGGTGATGATGAAGGTGTGGAGATATTAAAGAAATAAGGGAAAGGAAATGAGATTGTTGGTAAGTCCGAAGGATCTGGAAGAAGCGAAGGCAGTGATTCAGGGTGACGCGGACATAATAGATGTGAAGAATCCATCTGAGGGTTCTCTGGGTGCGAATTTCCCCTGGGTTATCAAGTCAGTAAAGGAGCTGGTTATGAGTGAGTGTGGTGAAGCGGTAGAAGTGAGCGCAGCGATAGGGGATTTCGATTATAGACCAGGAACTGCTTCTTTAGCTGCGTTAGGTGCTGCATCTGCAGGTGCTGAATACGTAAAGGTTGGTCTTTTTGGGATAAGAGATAAGCAGGAGGCGATTAATCTCCTCTCCGGGGTGGTTAGAGCGGTGAAGAACGTTGCATCCACAAAGAAAGTGGTTTCTGCTTTCTATTCTGACTATAAGCGAATAAATTCGATCTCACCTTTTGAGATCTCTGAGATTGCAGAGGCGGTGGATATAGATGTGGCAATGCTCGATACAGGTATAAAAGACGGGCGTTCAACACTGGAATTCATGAGTGAAGAGGAACTCAGGCGCTTCATTGGAGAATCAAAGGCGCTTGGACTGGAAACAGCACTCGCAGGCTCGCTTAAGTTCGAGGATGTACCCAGGATAAAGAAGATAGCACCCGATATAATAGGTGTCCGGGGCATGGTCTGTGGAGGAGATCGGAGAGCGAAGGTGAGAGCGGACCTGGTACGGAATTTGAAGAGAATGATAGCGGAGTGATATTTATTTATAATAATGAAGAATATAGAATTGCCCTCTTCGAAGAGTAGTAAGATAAGATGATTACTATGGGCAAACGGGGGGCAACAGAGAGCCGTATTGTACGGTCCCTGCGGTAGCAACATTTAATTTGATGTGAGCAATGACCGCAAGAGGTAACCACAATACGGTACAATAACATATAACGACAAAACTTATAATAGACAAAAGCTATTTCTTATGCTGTTTCATAAAGACAAAGGAGGGTATCAGGATGAAAGAAGAGGGTAGTGGCAATAAAGATTTCGAGATAGAGCAGATAAAAGCGAAGAAGATGCGTGAAATGGAAGCGAGAATGAGTGCAATGAGAGGAAATAAGAAAGGTGAGGGGTCAAAGGAGTTAATTGACCACCCCCTGACCCTGGATGATAGCAGTTTTATACCAACTGTGAGGAAATATCCACTGGTCGTGGTAGATTGCTGGGCTCCATGGTGCGCGCCATGCAGAATGGTGTCACCGATAATAGATGAGCTGGCGCGTGAATATGCGGGTAAGGTTGTTTTTGGGAAGCTGAATGTGGATGAGAATCCACGGATTGCCGCTGAGTTCGCTATCATGGCTATACCCACAATGTTCATATTTAAGAACGGCGAGCCGGTGGATGTTATCCAAGGTGCTTTACCAAAACCATATCTCGAAGCGAAGTTGAAGGAATGGATCTGATCCGAGATTCTATCAAAAGCGATGGATGGTCCAAAGCGCGGGGGCAGAGAGATCGAGGTAGGGGTTGAGGTTGAGTTAGAGATAGTGAAGCGATTTGCCGAGTTGGGATATCAGGTACAGCCTGATGTCGTTGATTTATTAAGGCAATATCAATTGGAGCAAGGAGTTGGGATCAACGAGATAGCGGAATGGGTGGCTAAATCGCTTGATTCCTCATCCATATTTGTTATCTCCGGAGAGAAGATAGCAGAACTCATCAAGCAACAGCAACAGCAACAGCAACAGCATCGAGCACCGAAGCAGAGGCGAGCACCACCCGGAATTGTTAAATCGTTCTCCAATAGTGGTAACAGTGTGCAGCAGGGTGATTTCTTACAGCATTTCATCAGCAGATACGAGGAGATAGGGGGTATAATAAAGAGGAGGATGAATAGTTCCCAGATAAGATTTGTTAGAAATACAAGAACGGACGAAGATGTTTCCGTGGTGGGCATGGTCTCCTCGGTGAACAAAACAGCGAGGGGCAATCTCCTGGTTGATTTAGAAGACCCTTCAGGGCATATCCCGGTGGTCATACCCCCACATAATGAGGTGATTCCTGATGAGGTGATAGGTGTGACCGGTACTCTAACCAGGAGCGGTTATCTGTTTGCCCATAGGCTGGTGTATCCCGATGTCCCGCTCCATAAATCAGCGTCAGCGCAGTCTTCTTTGCCGCTTGCATCCTCATGCGAAGATGAAGAACCTGAGTATGCGCTGTTTATATCCGATATGCATGTAGGTAGCCATACTTTCCGGGAAGATGCATGGGATAGCTTTGTGGACTGGCTGAGAGAAGAAGCCAGGAGCAGAGGTATAGACATCGGTTATCTGATTGTTGCAGGTGATATCGTGGACGGGATAGGTGTATACCCGGGACAGGAGAATGATCTGGCAATTGCAGATATAGAGGAGCAGTATAAGACAGCAGCGCGCTGTCTTCGGCGCATACCCGGTGGTATACACGTGGTGCTTGCACCGGGTAACCACGATGCAGTAAGGAGTGCAGAGCCTCAGCCACCATTGTATGAGGATTTCCAGCGCTTCTTCTCCTCTGATACCTGCTTCGTGAGCAATCCCGCATACATAAAGATTGGTAGCAGAATTGTATTGATATATCACGGTCAATCTTTTGACGACTTCGTTAACTCTGTATCGCGCCTGAATTATTCAAAACCTGAAGATATGATGGTAGAGATGCTAAGGAGGAGGCATATAGCGCCGATATATGGTAACAGTGTGTCCATTATCCCGGATGGGCATGATTATGGTGTGATAAACCCCATACCCGATATACTCCATTGCGGACATACACATACAGTTGGAATTGCAAGATATCGTGATGTGCTACTGATAAATTCAGGAACCTGGCAGTCACAGACGCAATATCAGAAGAAGAGAGGTATAAGTCCCGTTGTCGGATGTGCAACACTGGTAGAGCTCTCTCAGATGAAGACAAAAGTGCTGGACTTTGGTAAAGGTAAAGGTAGAGAGGGATAGAGATGAAGCGAGAAGTTGCGAGGCTATGCAATTGGCTCCGTGACAGGGCGTATGGCGAATATGAGAGGATGCTGGAGGAGGAGATACTGGAACGAAGCTTGCCTGAACACGTGGCTATAATCATGGATGGTAACAGGCGATTTGCGAGGAAGATAGGAGTTTCTGCAGAGGAGGGCTACCTTTATGGCGCTGAGGTGACAGAGCGAATGATTGAGTGGTGTTTTGATCTCGGCATAAAGCAACTCACGATATACGCTTTCTCAATCGAGAACTTCTGCCGTACAGAAGAGGAGAAGGAGCAGCTATTTGAACTCATGCGTGCCGAGTTTGAGAAGATAAGTAAGGATGATAGGGTACACCGTCGCGGTGTAAGGGTGAGAGCAATAGGAAATATCAGCTTACTGCCGGCGAGTGTGAGAGAAGCAATAAAGAAAGCAGAGCACGCAACCGAGCGATACAGGAATTTCAGGTTATTTATAGCAGTGGCTTATAGTGGCAGGATGGAGATACTGGATTCAGTACGAATAATAGCGAGCATGGTGAAGAAGGGACTGCTATCCGCATCAGAAATAAATGAGGATACAATATCACAGCATTTGTATATAAGTGAGAGCGAGTTGAGGGATGGGAGTCCATGTACAGGTACAGGTACAGAGGAGGGTGTGAAGACAGCAGTGGACCTGATTATAAGGACAGGGGGCGAGATGAGGTTGAGCAATTTTGTGCCATGGCAGGCATTGGGCAACGAATGCGCAGCTTATTTCTGCGCACCTTTCTGGCCAGAGTTCAGAAGAATAGACCTGCTCAGGGCGATAAGAACCTATCAGGAGCGTGAGGAGGAGAGAAAGAGATACACAGTGAAGAGGATGCTAAAATTGGTGAAAGCGTTCTCCTGAATCCATATTCAGCACTTCACTTTGGTCCAAGCTTCTCTATCAGGATACTCTTACCGCAGTTGCTACATTTCAATCTATAAGGTCTCCTCCTGAGCGTTACAGTTGATTCATCCTCTGTTTCACAATAAGGGCACTTCAACCAGTAGTTGAAAACCTTCTCATCCTTCTTGCGCCATAGGAATACCTCGCCTTTCACTTCTCCATCGTTGTCCCTCAGTTTTCGCCGCGTTATGTATGCAAAATCCTTTATATTATCCTTTATCCCGGCTGGTAGTTTCATACAATTATGTCTTCCTTATGGTTATGATTAAGAACACGCCATTTTAATAATACACCTTCATCCATTTTATCAGCACTTATAAGCTCCAGCCTTAGCAGTTCCTCATCTCTTACAAACCCCACACCACCCACCGGCGTTGGTGCGCTCTCGCCCCCTATTACCACATTGCCTACATAGATATAAATCTCATCAACCAGCCTTTGAGAGAGCAGAGACCAGTTGAGCGTTCCACCACCTTCCACCATCAATCTGTTCACACCACGCAGCCATAAAAGATATAATAGCTCTTTCAGGTCCACTTCTTCCCTGCCACAGACCACGACCTCCGTCTCCGCTTTATCTCCCAATCGCCCCACATCTTCTACAATCGCACGTTCTGAGACTGCAATTATTCGCATGCCTGCACCTTTGTTCAGAACTTCAGCGTCTATCGGTGTTCTCGCTTTGCTGTCCACGATCACACGGATAGGATTTTCGGGTTTGCCCATTTTCTTGCGTTCGTTTCTCCTCTTTTCTGACTTCACGGTTAGTGAAGGATTATCAGCCAGGACTGTGCCTATACCGACCATGATTGCATCGCTACCTGCTCTCAGTGAATCAACCCTATCAAAGTCTTCCACACCGCTTATCCTGAGCTGTTCTCGTCTCACCGATGACACTTTACCATCTACACTCATTGCCATATTTATAAATACAAAAGGTCGGTGTTTGGCGTTCATGGTCTCAAAATATATCCACATCGACAACGCATTTTGGGCATACAATCTTCTTCTTCACCGCTTCACCGGTAATTCCGGGTGTTGTAATACCCTTTATTCGATGTGCTGGATGCGTATCTTCTATTTTTATCTCTATCGCACAGCTCTCACAGAGAGGAATACCGCAGATACTGCACCTTGTCGTTGCTTCTCGCTTACCACATATACCACATGACATGTCTTTTTCTTCTCCCCCGTCATTTATCTCTCTTTGCTTTATTAGCTTTAATCAGTGATTCTATTTTTTATTTTATAGTTATGGTACGAGGAGAAAGGATGAGGATTCGACCCACATTGAAGGATCTGGAGGAATATAAACCCGGGGAATTGATAAAAGGGGCGATAAAGCTGAGCTCGAATGAGAATCCTCTGGGTACCAGTGGGCAGGTAATAACGGAGATAATAGAGAAGATAGAGAGCGGTGAGTTGGACCTTAGCCTGTATCCATGGGAGGGTGACGAAGCGGAACTTAAGAGTGCAATTGCAGCATATCTTGAAGTGGAAGAGGATAGAATAGTCATAGGTGCTGGTATAGATGGCGTTCTTGATACATTGGTGAGGATATTCATGGGAGAAGGTGATGAGGGGGTAATACCAATTCCTACTTTCTCGCTCTATGAATCGCTTATAAAGATAGCGGGAGGTACGCCAAGATACGTAAAAAGAGAGAAGGACTTCAGTATATCGCAGGATGAGCTAATATCAGCATGTAACGATAGAACAAGGATGATATTCCTCGCTTCCCCGAACAATCCAACCGGTAACAGTATTAAAGAAGAGGATGTGCATGCAATTGCAGCAGCAGTTCCTGAAACAATGGTCATTATAGATGAGGCGTATGCGGAATTTGCACCTTCTTCATTCTCGATGGTGAAACATGTGCGTGGGGATGAGAATATAAACATAGTGGTATTACGGACTTTCTCAAAGGCTTTTGCACTCGCGGGTCTCAGAGTTGGCTATGCTGTGGTTCCAAAGTGGCTCACCGGTATCTATAAACGTGTCGCAATGCCCTTCTCAGTCAATAGCATCGCAATTGCAGCCGCGATTGCAGCACTGCGTGATAAAGAGCACCTGCACAACACAGTCAAACTGATACGGGAAGGCAGGGAGTTCTTGATTGAGCACCTGCAGCCATTCTTCACTGTTTTCCCCTCGGATGCGAATTTCGTACTCGTTGATGTCTCTCCTGCGAAATCACATGCTGTTTATGATGCTCTGCTCCGTGAAGGGGTGGTGGTCAGGGATTGCTCCTCCTTCCGCGGTGCTGGCGACTCTCTCATCAGGATTACAGTAGGTACAAAGGAGCAGAATATGAGGGTGGTTAACGCATTGAAGCGCATTTATAAGCTTTTTGTGATGCAATAACTGCCAGGTAGTCAGATAAAGGGGGGATAAGGAGAGCTAATAAAATAAATAATAAAGGAGAACGATAGAAAGTATTATAGTATAGAAGATAAAGATAAAGAGGAGAGGTGTGAGGTGTTTTTCAGAGGATGAACAATCATGATCAGGGGGTAGATGTAGCTCGTGAACATGAACATGAAGATGAGTATAATATTAAATACTTTAAAGAGAACGGATTTGTAAGGAAGGAATGCAAGAAGTGTGGTTCCGGGTTCTGGACACGGGACAGAGATAGGGATACATGTGGTGATGCACCATGTGAAATCTACTCGTTCATTGGTGCACCTCTATTTAAGGAGCATAGTCCAGAAGAGATACGGGAATCTTTCTTATCGTTCTTCGAATTGAGGAACCATACACGACTGAAGAGGTACCCGGTAGTAGCACGTTGGCGAGATGATATTTACCTCAATATCGCTTCCATTGCCAACTTCCAGCCGTTAATCACCTCTGGCAGCGTTCCTCCACCAGCAAATCCACTCGTCATCTCACAGCCGTGTATCAGGCTTGAGGACCTGCACTCGATAGGTAAGAGTGGACGACATCTAACGATGTTCGAGATGATGGGGCATCATGCATTCAATAAACGCGGCGAGAAGGAGATATACTGGAAGAACGAGACTGTGCAGTACTGTGATGAGTTCTTGAAGCAACTGGGAGTGGCAGAAGAGGGAATAACGTATAAGGAAGCGCCGTGGGTGGGCGGAGGAAATGCAGGACCCTGTCTTGAGGTCATAGCAGGAGGTCTGGAACTCGCCACACTGGTATTCATGGACCTTGAAGCTGTTCATCATCGTAGTAACAGTAATAATAACAGTAACGGTGATACCTTTATAGGAGGGCAGTGGTACAGGAAGATGGAGACGTACATAGTAGACACGGGATATGGACTGGAACGATTTGTGTGGGCATCAAAAGGTACACCCACGGTGTATGATGCGATATTCCCGGAAGTGATAGAAGAACTGCTGGGTTCTGTTGGGATGGAACACCCAAAGGAGAGATATTACAACGAGTTGATAGAAATAGCACGATTATCTGGTGTGATGAATAAGCGAGAGATAGCCCGGAAGCTGCAGCTATCTGATGATTTCTTTGATAATTTCCTTGAGCCACTGGAGGCGGTCTATGCAGTTGCAGACCACACGCGGTGCCTGGCTTTCATGCTCGCTGATGGTATAGTGCCATCGAATGCGAAGGAGGGTTATCTTGCGAGACTGGTTATAAGACAGGCATTGAGAATGCTTAAATTGTTACAATGCGATATGCCATTGGAAGAGCTTGTTGCGCTCCACATAAAAATGTTAAGGAAGTCATTTCCAGAGTTGGCGGAATCTGTGGATATGATAAATGAGATGCTGGCATTGGAGAAGCGGAGATACAAAGAGACCTTATCGAAGGGTGAGCGGCTAATAAGACAGATGGTGATGGAGCGCAAAGGGATATCCATTGATACACTCATCAATTTGTATGATACGTATGGTATACCACCAGAATTCACAAGAGAGGTTGCTTCCAGGATTCAGGATACAAATGCAAATGTGAATGTAACTGTAGATATAAACATACCTGAGGATTTCTATTCCCGGGTTGCGAGAATGCATGGCGAGGCGAAGAGACAGGAAGAAGACATGGCGCTGATGAGCTTGAAGGAACGGACGAAATCAATCCCGAAGACCAGGCAATTGTACTATGATGAGCCCGAATCAACGGTTTTCAGTGCCACTGTGCTGGATTATTTTGATAAGTTCATTGTGCTGGATAGGACACTATTCTATCCAGAAGGTGGTGGTCAGCCTGCTGATACCGGAATCATCCGTCTCGATACGGGTACTGGCAATGAATTAAAGGTTGTTGACGTGCGAGATGTAGAGGGAGTGATATTGCATGAGGTAGATACAGATACAGATGCGATCGGGATAGAAAAAGGGAAGCAGGTAAGTGGCAGTATAGATTACAGGCGGAGAATGGCGCATACAAGACACCATTCTGCCACACATATAGTAATATGGGCAGCGAGGAAGGTACTGGGCAGGCATGTGTGGCAGGCGGGAGCGCAGAAGGGGGAATTGAGGTCCAGACTTGATATAACTCATTTCAAACGCATTTCAGATGCAGAGAAGCGGGAGATAGAGAAGCTCGCTAATGAGATGGTCATGCGTGATGAGGATATAAGCGCTTCTTTTATGGATCGGAACGAAGCGGAGAGGAGGTACGGTTTTCGTATCTATCAGGGCGGTGTGCCTCCGGGTAAGGAACTGCGAATCGTGCGTATAGGTGCGGATGAAGATGTGCAGGCATGTGCGGGTACTCATTGTTCGAAGACCGGTGAGGTGGGTCCAATAAAGATATTGCGTACAGAACGGATACAGGACGGAATAGAGCGGTTATGGTATTCCGCAGGCGAAGCAGCAGTGATGGAGATACAGGCACGGGATGATTTGATAAAGAGATCGGCATCGGTGCTCAGGATACCGGAGGATAGGCTGCCAGAAACGGTGGAACGGTTCTTTGGTGAGTGGAAGCAGTTGAAGAAAGAGAATGAGCGATTGAGAGCAGAGATAGCGGAATTGCATGTCAGTATTCTGAAAGCCAAGGCACAGGAGATAGAAGGTATAGGGCGAAGGGTAATTGCAGAAATTATACCAGATGCAGATGTGAAAGAGCTGATGAGAATTGCATCGCAGTTATCAACCGAGGGGTTTGTGACATTGCTACTCTCGAGGATAGATAATCGCGTAGCTGTTGTATCCACTGTGCCCGATACTCTTGATCTGGATGCAGCTATGATAGTGAAGCGAGTTTGTCATGTGCTGGGAGGCGGTGGTGGAGGAACTGCGAAGATGGCAAGAGGAGGTGGCGAGAGGATAGAGCGGATGGGGGATGGTATAGCAGCGGGTCTGGAGCTGGTGAGTGAGCAGTTGAAGGAGATTCGAGATCATGTATCTGATAATAGTGGGGTTAGGGGGAATAGGTAAGAATCTGGTAAAGATAGCAACGAAAGAGAAGAACGATGTTGTGGTGATAGACCAGGATGAGAAGCGCTGCCGCGAGATAGCAGCGCAATATGATGTTCTTACGATTCTGGGAGATGCAACGGAGAGATCAACTCTGGTGCAGGCAGATGCGAGTAAGGCAGATGCACTGATAGCCACCACTTCCGATGATGCAGCAAATCTGATGATGGCATTAACAGCGAAGGGGATGGGAACAAAGAAAACGGTTGCGGTGGTGAATCAGGAGGAGCATGTGGAGATGTTCAAGGAGGCAGGCATCTTCATGTATGAGAATCCAGATATGACCGTTGCCAGTCATCTCTATTTCTCGGTGAAACGCCCGCGGATAAAGGATTTTCTGCCTGTGAGTGGTGGTAAGGCAGAGATTTTCGAGGTTATCGTCTCCGATAAATCGAAGGTAGTGGGGAAGAAGATATCAAAATTGCGTATAAAGGAGGGTATAATCGTGGCAATAGAGCGTGATGGGGATATTATATTACCAAAAGGTGATACTGTGATAAAAGCTCATGATCTCGTGACGATATTTGCAAAGACGAAGAACGTAGAGAGGATCAGTTCTATATTTGCCCCCTGAGCTTTTCGGCTGATTGGGATTGGTATATAGGTAAAAAGGGTTACAACAAGAAAAATATTTTTTATGAGGGCAAATCTTAACAGAAGATGAGACACAAACACCGCCGATGGTGCATGTACATTAACCCCTCCACCAACCATTCACAAAAGATCATCATATCAGTCTCCAATCGATCAAAACATCATTTTTTACCATCGCCACTTAAAACGACAATTTTTAATTGCGTATAATTAAAAGTCAACGGATAAAAACCGAAAAATTTAAAAGCCAAAGTTTCTAATTGCTTTGAAGGTGATATAACCTTCGTAATAAGCGAATTAAAGGCTAAAGCATCGTTGAGGGAGTTTACAGGCTTCTAAGCAGGTTTACAGCCGATCAGTTTGTAGAGAAAGAAGTATAGGAGGAAAGATTTAAAAGATAAGGACTATAGGGCTATAAATGGGCTTATTCCAGGTCCCAAGGCTATTATATCGGTATGAAACTTGTTTTAGCCATAGAATACCACTCTTTAAAGCCGTTGGCTTTTCTTGTTTAAGCAGAATATCCTTAATTGGAAGTTGTTTAAGCCAAAAAAGGTCTTTATAGTCCTCAACAAAACTAAATCCACGATGGGATAAACTTTTCGATCCACGACTTAGCAAATGATAAGCTCTCTGCAAGTTTGTTTATAGAATGTCCTTTCGATTATTTTCCTCAGAGCTTCTACATTTTCCACGAAAACAATCGAGATGGTCCTTTTTATGCTCTTCCATATAAACTCGATCGGGTTGAGGTCAGGCGAGTATGGTGAGTCCCACGATAATCGCTTTGTAATCATTATTAACCGCCCGTATCGTCCTCAAAAACTCATTGAAGCTCTCTATAACTTTGAGTTCTCAGGAAAACTTATAACTCCCTCTCCCACAATTGGATAAAAACCCATTGCATTAGCTTTCATTCTCGTGGTGTTTTTTTATATGTGGTTTAGCATCATCGAAACTCAAAACCCTCACCGTGTTAGCGGTACTTTGGGGAGAATAATAGATAAAATTTTGCAGGAGACTATATATATTTTAAAATCCACAAAAGAAGTTCTCTACTCTCTAACCCTAACCCTAACTCCTGCTAATAACATCGTATTCATCGTATATACTGCCCACAATCACTTCCAGCAGGTCTTCCAGACAGACCAACCCCTCGGTCTTGCCCTGGTTATCCACAACAATAGCGATGTGGAACCTGCCTCGTTGAAATTCCTTCAATAAATCATCCACTCTCTTTGTATCCGATATTAAATAAGGGGGTTTCATGAGCTTTCGTATCGAGGTCTCACCTCTATTCGCCAGCAGGTCCTTTGCGTATAGAATGCCCACGATGTTATCTTCCGTTCGCTCGAATACAGGAATCCTGGAGAAACCCGTTCTCTTTATCAACTCCACTGCATCATCAACACTCTGATTGACATCTATGCATACCATTGTATCTTTGGGAGTCATCACATTTCTCACCCTGATCTCGTCGAGTTTCAACACACCCATCATCATCTCCTTCTCGTCCTCCTCTATCGCTCCTTCTTCCTCGCCTATATCCAGCATCGTCTCCACCTCCTCCTCTGTCAGTACACGCCTTTTATACGGTGCCATACCCATGAACCGTTCAAAAGTGCCAGTAATTGCGGATACCACTTTGATGAACGGCATGAAGAAATAAGCCATCATCTTTATCGGTTTGGAGACGATGATAGAAATCCGCTCTGCGTGGTGAACGGCGATCGTCTTGGGCATGATCTCCGCGAAGGTGAGTATCAAGAAAGTCATCACACCGGTTGCAATTGCCACGCCATAACTACCAAAGAATTCCATTGCGATAGATGTTGCTAATGCCGATGCCCCGATATTCACCATGTTATTGCCGATGAGCACAGTGGTGAGCATCGCTTCCTGCTGGTTCATCAGTTCATCTATCTCTTTCGCACCTTTCACTCCCTGCTTCACCAGTGCTCGCGCTCTTACTTTTCCAATTGCAATCAGAGCAGTCTCTGAACCAGAGAAGAAGCCAGAGAGGAGCAATAGTAGAAGAAGGATTAAAAACTTCAAGCCAAGGAGCGACAATAACACCTTCTTCCCTCCTTAAATAGTAATATTGGTATTTGCATCTTAAAAAGTTTTCGAGACATCCAATCTCTTTCTTATGGGCGTCAGCAACGCATTTAGATATCTCGAGGCATTCTGCTTCACGTCCTGCGGGTGTAACTTGCCCAGCTCGTAATCGCGTTCAAAGTGCTCATAACTATGATAAATCACATCACCGCCATATTCCTGCTCGCGTTCTATCTTAACCTCCTCAACCATCCCAAAGATTATATATCTGTAGATTTGCAGCACAGGATTACCATCAACAACTTTGGGGGGGCAGAATGCTGCCTTTATCTTACGTTCCACCTCCGATTCTGACTCGTGCACCGAGATGTAGTTATCGAGGGAGGAGGACATCTTCGCTCCGTCCAGCCCGATTAAAAGCGGGGTATGGATGCATATAGGAGCTTTAAAGCCGAGCTTCGGTAAGTTCTCTCGTGCGAGCATGTGTATCTTCCGCTGATCTATGCCCCCAACTGCCACATCTATGTTGAGATATGCGATATCCATCGCCTGCATCAACGGATACAGCATCTGCGATACCTTGCGGTCTGTTTTACTGCGAGATAGTTCATCCATGCTCCTCCTCGCTCGCTTCTCTGTCGTCACGGTTGCGAGTTGTAGTAAGTCCAGCATGTATTCAGCATCAAGCTGAAAGGAAGAGCCAAGTATGTACTCGGTCTCTTCACCCAGACCAGCGGCGGCAAAGCATCTCCTGTTGTACTCTGCGGTCTCTCTTATCCGTTCAAAATCTCCTTTCTCGTTTAGATACGCATGTACATCGGCAAGGAGCACGATGATATGAAATCCAAGCCTCTGCAACTCCTTTAACTCTGTTATTATCGGTAGATGCCCGATATGTACACTGCCACTCGGCTCAAAGCCCGCATATGCCCTTAACTGTGTGCCTGATGCAAGAGCTTCTTCCAGCTCAGCTCTCGTCACTATCTCCTCCACGTTCCTTAGCAGCACCTTCATCGGGTCGCGCTCTATCATTTATTGTTACACTATAACTATACTTACTAAATGAAACCTTAACTTAACTGATCTCATGCCATGTGGATGCGGATGCGGAGGGGGAGATTCGAACTCCCGAACCCCTTCGGGATGAGGCCCTGAACCTCACGCCTTTGTCCAACTCGGCAACCTCCGCATTTATCATTTATCATTGATCCCTCTCTATCTTCATATTTGGCTTCTTCCCTATTTGTTAGATATCTGAATATTAAATAATTTACTTCAAGCTCAAGTTTATTTTGGCGTACTGAGTACCTGAGTACTCACGTAGCAACATCGCCCCAGAACGATGGATATCTTAGAGTTATGAACTCGAGAAATAACAAGAGCGAGGAAATCACAATAAACTCTGCTTCCTGCTTCTTAACAGATAAATGAAGAATGGAACACCGAAGAAGGCTGTGATTACACCGATTGGTATCTCACCAAAGGGTAGCAATGCATCTAAGAAACGAATGCCTGCATCTGCCCATGCCATGAAAATACCCCCTAACAATGCGGAAGCGGGAAAAAGAATCCTATGGTCAGGTCCAACGAGGATTCTCGTTATGTGAGGGATGATTAGACCTACAAAGCCAATTGTTCCTGCGAAAGCCACAGCAGCAGCGGTAATGAATGCCGAAAGAACCAGAAGAATCTTCTTTACTGACTCTACATTTATACCCAGTGCCTGAGCTGACTCTTCACCGAGCAGCATTGCATTCAGGTCTCTTGCAAAGATGTAAATCAGGAAGAAACAGACGAAGACAGAAAATGCAGTTATTTCCACCTTTTGCCAGTTTGGCGAGTCTATTCGCCCCATCAGCCATGCGTAAATATAGCCCAGGTCATGACCTGCTAAATACATCACTAAGGACAAAACAGCGCTTAAGAACAGCGAAACCGCTATCCCAGTGAGTAATAAGGTGTCTACCGGTATTCTCCCCCCCACCTTCGCAATGTTATAAACCATAAATGTGGCGAGCATAGCGCCCAGGAAAGCCATGAATGGTGTAGTGTAATCAGCGAAGAAGTAAGGGAGTAAAATAATCGAAATAGCAGCACCAACCCCGGCTCCCGATGCTATTCCTATGATGTAAGGGTCTGCCATAGGGTTCTTAAATAAGCCTTGCATTGCTGTACCCGCAGTTGAGAGCGCGAACCCTACCAGTATACCCATAATTATCCGTGGCAGTCTCACCTGGAAGATTATCACTTCATACCCATATGGGATAGTATGAGCATCAAGGTCACAGAGATGGAGTTTGCTTCCAAACAGAGCGATGATTTCCAGTGGCGGTATATAAACGTTGCCTATTG
>Ga0190354_1000046_pt1 | contig 19026 bp, 22 predicted proteins | sample 4872131213_MG_FD_163436 | JGI IMG/M metagenome (GOLD analysis project Ga0190354, IMG submission 163436) | Hydrothermal vent microbial mat bacterial communities from Southern Trench, Guaymas Basin, Mexico - 4872-13-12-13_MG | ecosystem: Environmental > Aquatic > Marine > Hydrothermal vents >...
GAATAAGAATTCAGCGGTTTTCAGACTCTTACTCTTCGCATCCAGTTAAAGTAAGCTTCTAAATCGAAGGATAAGATTAGAGATGGCTCAACATAACAATGTAAATAACATGCGTTACAATTTTTGATCTCTTCCCAGTCGTATTTTTTCCATATTTCTTTAACGTTTTTATGCAGAAGGGAAGCGTAGCTGTTATATTCCTGTCGGACGTAGCAGGGCATGACTACGTCGCCTTTCGGCGACACGTTAACAACAGCCCATGGCTTGCATTTCCAAGATTTAGCGCCTAGCAGAACTTTAAGATATTTTATGGAGTTTACGATGGGGTATCCTTCCTTTTTCATCTGAATTAGCCGATTTATTGTTTGCCGCAAGTCACTTATTGGGGGATTGGAAACACATGCATCTTCATATTCATAGGCCAATGTTAAAGAAATGCCTACGTTAAGCTCTTTTGCTAACTTTACGAGATCTTCAATTTCGTGAACGTTCTCTTGAATTATTGTTGTGTTTATGGTAACAAAAGCCTTATTCTTACAGGCGATTATTCCTTCAATCGCGTTCTTGAAGCATCCGCTGACACCTCTAATTTTGTCATGAGTATATTCTAAACCGTCGATTGAAACGTAAATTACGCCATTAATGTACTCTGCTATCTCGTCCGCCTTTGCCTTAAGAAGCATTCCATTAGTGACTAGGCTAGTATGCATTCCTAATGACCTCGAAAAAGCAAGAATCTGGGCTATGTCCTCTCTAAGTAAGGGTTCCCCACCTTCAAATGCTATCAAACAGACTCCAGCCCGGCGTAACTTTACCAAGATCCTCTTCTCTTCTTCAAGTGTTAATTCCGGCTCCTTCCTCTTCCAGAAAGGACACATGACACATCGGAGATTACATCTATAGGTTACTTTGTGGCCACAAAAAATCGAAGATTTAAATCCTATAAAATTTAAAAACAAGCCTCTATAAAGCCTCACTCCAAGTGATAGTAACTCTAAGTAATAACTTAATCCTTTATACGCACTGAAATAATTCTTAGGTCTTTTCTTAGTCATTTTCTTTTCCTAAATAATGTGACTAATTAGTAGCAAATAGTAAAACATTTGCTCATATCTCTGAACATATCATGTGAATTTAAACATGTACTTATGCGATACGGATTGACCTCGAATACATAAGTGGATGTAACGAAATGGGTATAAACAAGAAAACAGTAAGCTTTAAACCGGAAAAGAGTTTGGGCCCGTGGTCTAGTTTGGATAGGACGCTGGCCTGCGGAGCCGGAGGTCCTGGGTTCGAATCCCAGCGGGCCCGCCAAACTTCCTCTAACCTCGGTTTTGATAGAATTCCTTTGTTATGAAGCCCTACGTTCAATGCGACGTGTGAAAAGGAAGAATAAAAGGAGAAATGTTAGGACAAGCAATGTTGTCATTAATAGTGGAATTAAAAATGTCTTGTCTTGAGCTGTTCCGAAAGCTATTGGTGGAAGCGGAAATATCCAGATGAAACCTCCGCCTTGAGGAAAGGCTCCAAATAGGGAGGCTAACATCAAGATTAATGTTCCAATAAAGACTAAGACGAAACCGGCCAAAAATAGTTTGAAAGGTAAAGAAAATGTTGTTTCTTTTGGAAAAGTAACGATTTCACGAGGCAGGTTTCTGTAGCAGTTGATGCATAACCACCTTTCTGGGATAAAGCACTGTTCACATACTGAGCTGCCGCATTCTTTACAGACATAGCGAGCTGGACGTTGACCGCAAATTTCACAAATTTTCGCCATTATTTGGCATCCTCCTTAGGTTTTTAGGAAATTGAGCACTAGAATGAATCCGATTATAAGGATGATTAATACTGCTGCCATTATGATGAGGAATTTTACTGTTTTTCTGTCTGTTCCGAAAATTATTGGAAAAGGCCCTATTAGGATTACGCCCCCACCTTTCGTTTCCCCTCTACCAAAACTGCGAAATACAAGCAGGATTAATGCAACTACAGTTATGGCTATGCCGAGGAATATTAAGATGAAGCCAGCATAGGTTAACAGACTTATTAGATTCATACATTTTAAACATAAGGATGCAGTTAGATAAACTTTCATAGATGAAAATACAAGATATTCTAAAGGCACGCTGTGAATAGCTATGGAAGTAGAAGAAATAATACGTAAATTGCGGAAGGCTCGCCCGGAAATTTCAAGAGAAGAGTTTTTGAAAATGGTGGAGGAAAGAAAAAAGAGTTTGGGGAATTATTTTACTGATGAAACAATTGCAAAGTTAGTCGCCTCTGAGTTCGGAGTGAAATTTTCTAAAAAGTTTGAAAGGGAGTTCAAGACGCGGATTGAGCATCTCGTTTCTGGATTAAACGATGTTACAGTTTCGGGAAAAATTCTTTCTATTTATCCAGCACAGACGTTTAGAAGAGGGTTAGACAAGGAGGGGAAAGTCGCACGTTTAGTTATAGCTGACCAAACTGGAAAGATAAATGTGGTTCTTTGGGATGAAAAGGCGGATTTTGTTAGAAACGCTAAATTGAGAAAGGGGCAAAGGGTAAGGATTTCGCATGGTTACGTTAGGGAGAGCCGTAGGGGAGGGGTAGAACTTCACGTAGGCGAGCAAGGAGAAATCGAGATAATTGAGGAGAAAAATGTGAAAATTGCGGATTTAAATGTCGGCGATGGCCCAGTTAACCTTGTTGGAGAGGTTATCTCACAAAAGCCATTAATACGTAAAGTTAAAACGTCAATAGGAGAGGAAGTTCCTGTGGCAAGTTTTGAGATAAAAGATGAAACTGGGAGAATATGGGTTTCAGTGTGGAGAGAACTTGCAGAAAAAATTGAAAAGGAAGAATTAAAAAGAGGAATAATCATTAAACTGGATAATTTTTATGTTAAAAAGGGTTTTAATGATGAATTAGAAGTTTTCTCTAGAAGAGACTCTTCATTTGAGATTATTTCTAAGCCTAACTAAATGGAAAAAAGATTTAACCCACAATTTGTAATTATGCGTGTTCAAAGCGAGTGGTGTTAAACATGCTCAAGAATCAAATTCTGCTTCCAGTAGACGAGTTGCCAACTAAATGGTATAACATTGTTCCAGACTTGCCGGAGCCGTTGCCGCCACCGAAGGAGCCTGAAACTGGGCCTTCACGTATGGAGTTTCTGCAAAAAAACCATGATAAAGGAATGTTTACGTCAGGAACTTTCAAGTGAAAATTGGGTTCCAATACCGGATGAAATTCAGCAGCTTTATATTCAGGCTGGTCGTCCAAGGCCGCTTTACCGTGCGTTGAGGCTTGAAAAACGTTTGGTACTGAAGAAGGTTCATCTTTACTATAAACGTGAAGACTTGTCACCTACCGGTTCGCATAAAGTCAACACAGCGCTGGCTCAAGCCTACTACGCAGCTGAAGAAGGAAAGACCACTCTTGTAACTGAAACTGGCGCTGGACAGTGGGGAACAGCCCTAGCTTACGCGGCTCGCCTCATGGATTTGGACTCGGTGATTTTCTGGGTTAAATCCGTATACGACTGGAAAGTTGACAGAAGAGCCCTAATGAAACTTTACGGTGGAATTGTTCACGCCTCCCCAAGTAAAGAAACAGAAATAGGCAGAAAATTGCTTGCTGAGAACCCAAATCATCCAGGTTCGCTTGGAATAGCTGTTTCTGAAGGCTTGGAGTACACTGACACCCATGAAGGAAGCGTCTATTGTCTAGGCTCAGTTCTTAACCATGTTTTAATGCATCAGACAATAATTGGATTAGAAGCCAAAAACAGTTCGAATTAATTGACGACGAGCCAGACCTGATTATTGGATGTCTAGGCGGAGGCTCCAACTTCGGCGGAGTAGCATTACCATTCATAGGCGAAGTTCTAAAGGGAAAACGTGAATGCGAATTTTTAGCAGCCCAGTCTGAAGCTGCACCCAACCTTGTAAATGGGGGATACCGATACGACTTTGCAGACGTAGGCGAGCACACTCCACTATTGAAGGTCTATACTTTGGGCCATAAAACAGAAATGCCGCCGATAAAGGCTGATGGACTACGCTATCACGCAGCAGCGCCCATTATAAGTTTACTGAGACATCTAGGCGTAGTTAAGGCGATAGCTTATCCGCAAGATGAAAAAGCAATCTTTGAAGCTGCAAGGATTTTCGTACAAAGTGAAGGATGGCTAATAGCTCCTGAATCAAGTTATGCAGTTAGGGCGGGAATAGACAAAGCCTTAGAATATGAAAGGGCTGGTGAAGAAAAGGTTATACTCATGAACATTAGCGGGCATGGATTCTTGGATATACCAGCCTATAAAGAAAAACTCATGCTCTAGCCAATTTCCGTCTTTCCGTTACTTTGTTAACTAAAATATTTTAGGCTGGTTTGGCTAGACAATTAACTGTCTCAAACTTCTGTTAGGGTTTAAACATGTCAAGAAGAGCTAGAGCAAGGGCAAGTGCGCGCATACTGAAGGCTATTTCTTCAGCTACAAGACTTAGAATTTTAAATCTGCTTTTCGATGAAGGCCCTAAATCCTACACTGAACTAATGAATAGGTTAAAGCTGAATCCAACGAGGGACGCTGGAAAATTCGCTTATCATCTTAAGGCCTTGCTTGCAGCAGACTTGGTTGAGCCGGACTCAAAAACTAAGAAATACCGCCTAACCGATTTGGGAAGAGTTGTACTGGATCTTACTGAGGAAATAGAGAAATACGCCTATAAGAGAAGGAAAATGCATGTTAGAACTTCGAGGCTTTCCCTAGAGGAATTTGATAGGACAAAGATCGTTGAATCATTGATCAAAGAGGCTGACGTCCCAGTTGAACTTGCTCAAAAAGTAGCTAGAGAAACTGAAAAAAGGCTTCAGCAATTTAAAACAAAATATCTAACTGCTCCGCTTATTAGGGAGATTGTAAACGCTGTTTTAATCGAAAAAGGCTTAGAAGAGTATAGGCATAAGCTAACTAGACTTGGGCTTCCCGTCTATGACGTTACACAGCTAATTCAGCGTGTTGGAGAAGAGAAAAAGCCAGTTGACACGATAATTGAAAAGGCTGGGGAGAAAGTTTTAGAAGAATACGTTTTGTTAAATGTTCTGCCTAGGGATATAGCCGACGCATATCTCTCCGGCTATCTTCACCTTGAAAACTTGCAGACATGGATAATCAAGCCAACCGTAATCTTTCATGACTTAAGGTGTTTCTTAAAAAATGGCATTAAAACTTCGTCCGCTGTTTTTCCTAAACCGAAGTCTTTCCGTTCTGCTTTAGCCTTAACTTTAGTTGCGCTGAAAAAGGCTTCAAGTGAAGCGTCAGAGCAGGTTCTACCGTATTTTAACGTTTTCCTTGCGCCTTACATTGAAAATATGAATCCCTCAGATGTTAAAGAATATGTTAGAACGTTTATACATGAATTAATCCAATTTCCGCAGACGGCAATTTCCCTAAGCATAGAATTTGAAGTTCCAACCTTCCTCGCCGAGGAAGAAGCTGTTAAGCCAGGGAGTTTAAGTTCTAAAGCTGTTTATGGAGATTATTTTGAGGAAACTCAAGTTTTGGCTTCGGCTATTCTTGAGGCAATTCTAGAAGAGAGTAAACACAGCTTGTTTTTGAATCCGTATTTAATTGTAAATTTACGTTCATTGAGCGGAGAAGGTAGATATCGGGATTTGCTTTTCAAATCTCATGTCTTGGCTGCTGAAACCGGGCTTCCATACTTTGCTAACATGCTTTTGGAACATAACGAAAAGGCAGTGTATTCCGCTAGTGGCTTTAGACTTGGAAACGAATGGAGTGGAGATTGGGAAGTAGACATTTTAAGAACTGGAAGTTTAGGCACAGTTTTCATAAACTTGCCAAGACTTGTTTATGAAGCCAATGGGAATCTTGACAGCTTCTTTGGGTTCCTAAATGAATATTTGGAAATGGCTTTTAGAGCCTTGGAAATAAAGTCAAGGTGGATTGCACACTGTGCAAAAGAGGGTTTGCTTCCTCTGCTTACGGGCGCGAATATGGGTAGCATCTATTTTAGAAGCGAGAATGCTTCGAGAAACGTTAGTTTTACTGGTTTGAATGAAGCGGTTATGGCGTTAACTGGGAAAATGCTTCATGAAGACAAAGATGCAATTGAAACAGCCGTGAAGATAGTTGAACATTTCAATGAGTATTCCCAGAGGCTTGTCAAGAAGAATTTAAGGGCGGTCCCTTCTATGCTTTCAAACTTTGAAAGTGCAAGGAGGTTCGTTGACTTAGATGTTGAAAGATACGGTTGGGCGAAAGTGAAAACGAGCATGGGGAGAGAATATCCCATTTATACCGATCTGACCGCTGTTCCATTAAACATTGAAATCCCTCTGAATGAAAGATTAAGAATTGAAGAAAGATTTCATAAATTGTGCCCTGGAGGACACTTGCTCATTATTCAGCTGGAAAACTCGGAGAAGGATGCTGAAAACTTACTTTCCGCCACAAACAGAATTTTATCATCCAACAGGATAGGGTTTTATGCTTATAATCATGATTTAAGTTACTGTTCAAGTTGTAGCAAGGTTTTCTTAGGATTTACGGCAAAATGTCCGGAATGCGGTTCAACAGAGAAATTAATGAAGTATTCTAGGGGAAACGCCAAATATTCTAGGGTGAAAAGTGAAAATATTCGATTTTTGGAGAAAGTAAGATACATGTTAAATTCAATTTAGCATTTATACAATTTTTTATACTTTTTATACAAATTTTTAAACCTCTAGTGCATGTAACGTAATTTTACAAGTTTGATTATAGAATAATCTTCTAGAAGAGTAGTCTTTGGTACAATTTTCAAATAAACGTGGATAAAGAAGGCTAAGACTAAGATACGTATTATTATCTGAATTGCCGGGGTTCTCGCGGCCTTGAATGAAGCAGTATGTTTCATCCACTTGCCTAAACGAGGGGAGAAGTGAGAGTTCCTATGATAACAGTTTACACGACTCCAAGCTGTCCGCGCTGTAAAATGCTAAAAGAATGGCTAAAAATGAAAGGAATAGTTTTCGAAGAGAAAAACCTGGATGATTCTGAAGTTATGGCTGATTTAATAGTCAGAAACGTTTACGTAATGTCTGCTCCCGCCCTAGAAGTAGGCGGGGAAGTCTACGGAGAAGACGTGCTTTTCCAGAGTGAAACTCTAAATGAGGAATTTTTGAACAAAATTTTGGAGGAAAAAGCCAAAAATGAATGATAGTGCAATTTTGCAAGAACTTAAGCCTATGGTTAGGCGTAGCGACGGTTTCATGGTTGAATGGGACAGAAAAGCCATTGTAAAACAGCTTTTAACAGAAACGAAACTTGCAAAGGAATTTTTCGATGTTAGACCAATATCCGTAGAAGAAGCGGAAGAAATAGCCAAGGAGGTAGAAAAAAGAGTCTTCGAATTAGGCCTAAGGTTCATCAGCGGACCGCTAATCAGAGAACTCGTTAACAACGTGTTACTGGACAAGTCAAGGGAAAAACCAGAATACGCAATTTACAGAAACATCTTGACAAGAGTTGGAACACCAGTCTATGACGCATACTTGATAGACGTTGGAAAAGGATACAAAGCAAACGAAAACGCAAACCTACAGCCGAATCCAGAAACCTCCCATAAACGCAAGGCAGACTGGGTTTCAGGCGAAGAATACTTACTTCTGATGCCTCCGAAACTCGCAGATGCACATCTTTCCGGAGAACTACACATACACGACTTAGAATACTTTGGAACAAGACCGTTCTGCCAAGACTGGGATCTACGCTACTTCTTCTATTATGGCTTAATGCCGGACGGAATGGGAACAAGAACAAGCATAGCCGGACCGGCAAAACATCCAGAAGTTGCAATACTGCACACAGCTAAAATTTTAGCTTCAGCCCAAACAAACTTTTCAGGAGGAGAAGGCTTCTACAACTTCCTAGTTTTCCTAGCACCGTACATGCGGGGGCTAAGCTACGATAAAATTAAGCAGCTCATGCAAATGATGTTCTTCGAGTATACGCAGGCGTATGTAGCTAGAGGAGGACAACTAGTTTTCAGCAATATTCAAGTCCAGCCCGGTGTGCCTGAAATCTGGAGAAAAGTTCCAATAGTTGCGAGGGGCAGGGTTGGCCCAGATGTTTATGGCGATTATGAAGATGAAGTTCGCACCATGTTTAGGGCCCTCTACGAAGTTGCATTACAAGGTGATTATTGGGGTAAGCCGTTTAACTTCCCAAAACTTGAAAATGGAATAAGCCCGGAATTCTTCAATTCTGAATATGATGATTTATGGCTTGAAGTCCATAAGGTAGTTGCCAAGTTTGGAACTCCATACTTTGATAACATGATGCCCGCCTACAGGGGATACGGGAAAGGCGTATCATGCTACCAGTGTTGCGCATACTGCTTCGTTGAAACTCCAGAAAGCAGCGAAGACTTCGAAGAAAAACTCTACTTCATCGATGGAAAACACTTCACCATGGGAAGCTGGCAAGTAATAAGCCTGAATCTTCCAAGAATAGCCTATAAAGCGAACGGAAATGACACAAAACTTTTCGAAGAAGCCAAGAGGCTTATGGATTTAGCTGTTGAAATCTTCAAGGTTAAACGCAAATGGATGGACGTAATGATTAAACAGAATCGCATACCCTTCGCAACTCAGAGGCCTCTTGACCCAAGAACCCGGCAGAAGGGACGGCCAGCAGTAGACTTTGACGAACTTGTCTACACTATTGGGCTTGTAGGCGGAAACGAAATGGCGCAGTGGCACACGGGATACCAGCTTCACGAAAGCCGAGAAGCCGTAAAAATCCTAATTAGACTAATTCTAGAAATGCAGAAGTACAAGAAAGAGCTTGAAGCTAGGCATGGAATAAAAATAGCCTTAGCGAGAACCCCGGCGGAATCCACAGCTCAAAGATTTGCAATCGCCGACCTACTAACCGAAGAGTTTAGAGCAAAAGCCGAAAAAATGGTTAAAGGAGACCTAATCAGAGCCAAACAAATGCTTATAGAAGGAAAGAAAGATGTTCCAGTCTACTACAGCAACGGAACCCACGTATACGTAGGAGCAAAAACAAGCCTAATTGAAAAAATGGACATAGAACAAAAATTCTTCCCATTGCTAAACGGAGGAAACATGTTTCACGTTTGGCTCGGCGAGGCTAATCCAGATCCAGAGGCCCTCTACAAGTTTACACAGAGAATAGCCACACAAACTCAGATAGGCTATTACGCATACACAAAGGACTTGACGATATGCAATGACTGCGGAATGGTAACCTCACCGCTTCATGAACAGTGCCCAAACTGCGGCTCACAAAACGTTGAATGGTGGTCAAGAATAACAGGCTACTACCAAGCAGTAAGCGGATGGAACGAAGCTAAAAAGAAAGAACTATTCGATCGATACCGAACACTAGTCGGAAGCAAGTAGCCTTCTACTCGACTGCGCCAAGTATTAGTGCAAGCAAGGCCATCCTTACAATTATTCCATTCCAAACTTGCCTGAAATATTTCGCATGCGGCGTACTGTCAACTTCAGGTGCAATCTCGTCAACTCTGGGTAACGGATGAAGAATTATCATATCTTCCTTCGCATCTTTCAGAGTTTCAAGGTCTATCTTATATGAACCTTTAACCTTCGCATATTCGGCTGGGTCTGGAAAACGCTCCTTCTGAATTCTCGTAACGTAAAGAATGTCTGCATCGCCAATTATTTCTTCAACCCTATTTTTCTCGATAACTTCAACTTTTTTGTCTCTAAGCGTTTTTAGAACTTCCTTACGCATCCTCAAGGTTTCAGGAGAAACCAGGTAGAGCTTAACATCATAAAGTGAAAGCGCGTAAGCAAGCGAGTGGACAGTGCGGCCGTATCGAAGGTCCCCAATTAAGGCTATGTTTAATCCGTCGATTTTGCCTTTCTCTTTAACTATTGTATACAAGTCAAGCAAGGCTTGAGTTGGATGCTCCTCCGCTCCTGAACCAGCATTAATGATTGGTGCCTCTGCAAATTCAGCTGCGAGTCTCGCAGCCCCTTCAAGGGGATGCCTAACAGCTATAACATCAGCGTAATTTTCTACTACGCGAACTGTGTCAGCTAAGTTTTCGCCTTTTTTAACTGAAGCTATCTCTGCTTCTGCAAAACCTATGGTTGACCCACCCAGCTTGTGCATTGCCGACTCGAAGCTTAGACGTGTCCGTGTGCTTGGTTCAAAAAATAGAGTTGCCAAAATTTTCCCCTTAAGCATGTCAGAGCCTGTTTTGGCGATAGGCTCCATTGCAGCTGCAGTTTCCAAGATGTAATCGATTTCTTCTCGGGAAAAATCCTTAATTGAAATTATGTCCCTTCCAGCGAATTCCAACTGATACACCAAAACAGTTCTTTAGCATGAGATAAATAAGACTTGCCCACAGAAACTTTTTATCCAGTTTTTAATAAAGCTTGTAGAGGCTTTAAATATGGAGGAAACTACCCTTCGAGTTTCGAAAATTAAGGATGGAACAGTTATAGACCACATTACCAGCGGTCACGCACTCGACGTGGCAAAAATTTTGGGTATAACAGGCAAAAAGGGAAGCATCGTAACCATAGCTATGAACGTCCCAAGTGGAAAGCTTGGTAGAAAAGACGTCGTGAAAATTGAGGGAAGGGAACTAAAAGCTGAAGAAGTTGATAAGATTGCGCTTATTGCTCCCTACGCCACCATAAACATAATCCGTGACTACAAGGTTGTTGAGAAAAAACGCGTCCAACTTCCAAAAATCATTAAGGACATTGTTAAATGCGCCAATCCAGCATGTATCTCAAACAGTAGAGAACCTATTCAGCCAAAATTTTACGTGGAAAGCCAAGAGCCACTTTACTTAAAATGCCACTACTGCGGCTACATAATGGATAGAGAGGAAGTCCTAAAACAGTTTTAGAAATTACAAACGCTTTCAGCCTTAACCTTGTGACTGAAGTAGCAATATTGCTTTAGCTAAATCGCCTTCAGTCTCCTCCAAGGCTTTTCTTGCCTCTTCCAAAGACTTTCCAGTTTGATTAGCAACCAGCTGCACGTCCTCCTCTGGAATTACAAGTTTCGGCTTAGTTTCTAAAGCTTTTTCGGATATTTTTTCACCAGTTACTTGGAAGATTTTCTGGCCGCGTAGGCTTATTACAGCAACTTCTGGGTCTTCCACAACTATCTCTTTTGTGGCTGTTCTAAAGATGACTTGTTGCACGTCTGGCATTGGGGACATGTTGAGGCCCATACGTTGCATAAGCCGTTTTGCTTCTCTTGGGCTAATTTTACGACGCAACTGCGGCACCTCAACAATTATTTATTTGCTTAGGCCTTTCTTAATCTTCCCCTCATTCACGCCTTTACGAACTTTAACTGCAACCCCTGTTTTGAAAGCTTTCATCTCCTTTCCAGTTAGTAGGGCTCTCCCAACAGCCAAAACATTACCTTTGGCGTCAAGAACAATAACTTCCTCCTTTGGCCTAATCTCCTCGTCAGCATCCAAAACATGCTTTGCAAAAACGCTTCTTCCATCAGCAACGAAGGAAGAGGCCTCATCTGAAACTTTAACCCAAAATCGAAGAGGCCTAACTTTTTTAACAATTCTCTTTGCCCCCTCAATTGTCAGGGAGAATGATCCGTCCTTTGGACGTAAAGTAGCAATTCTCTTTCCATCCAAGTACACATGTCTTATTTTGCCAGTTGCTTTTGAAAATGTGATTTCGACATTGTCCGGAAAGAGCACTTTGCCTACTCCTCTTCCAAATTGGTAGTCAGCTATCTTCCTAATCTTCAGAAGCGCATACTTCCCATTTTTCTCCATTTTTCCACCAAAGATTTACGACAAGTATAAAGATGGCTTAGAGAATAAAAACTTTGGAGGAACCACAGTGCGCTGCGAGGTTTGCGGGCGTCGAATTCGAGGAAAACCACATAAAGTCATAATTGAAGGGGCAAAAATGCTTGTTTGCGGAAGATGCGCAAGCCTTGGCACACCGTACTATGAACCCAAAAAACCGAGCGCTTTGCCCAGAAAACTAACAGTTCCCAGAGTACATGCATCTTCAAAGAGAACTGCCGCAAAAACTACGGCCCCGAAAATTGATGAATCACTCGAAATAGTTGAAGATTTTAGCTCTAGAGTTAGGCATGCAAGGGAAAAGTTAGGGTTAAGCCATGAAGATTTAGGCAAGAAAATAGGCGAGAAAGTTTCTGTCTTGAGGAGAGTTGAAACTGGAAAAATGGTTCCGGACACAGTTTTAGCTAGAAAACTTGAACATGCGCTTCAAATTAAGCTTCTAGTTCCAGCCTCAACAATTGAGCCTAAAATTCCCAAATCAAGCTTGATCTCTAAACCCTCGAAAGGATTAACTTTAGGAGACATCGCCCAGATAAAAACTAAAAAGTTGGAGGGCAGTCAAGAACGAAAGCAATAATAGTTCAGCGAAGACTAAGAAACGAACCTTCAGCATTAGACGAGTTGGAAAGCCTAGCTGAATCGGCAGGCTACACTGTAGTTGGAAAAATAGAACAGATTAGAAAAGCTGACCCAAAATATCAGATCGGACGGGGAAAAGTAAGAGAGCTAGCCAAACTTGTAGAAGAAACCGGTGCTGAAAAAATAATTTTTGATAACTTCTTGAAGCCTGTTCAAGCCTACAACTTGGCGAAGGAAACAGGAGTTGAAGTAATAGACCGTTTCCAGCTAATTTTAGAAATATTTGCAAGAAGAGCGTCAACAACTGAGGCTAAACTACAAATTGAACTTGCAAGACTTAAACGTGAACTCACAAGAGCCAAAGAAAAAGTTAGATTAGCGAAAATGGGAGAACAACCTGGATTCATGGGGTTAGGAGCCTACGAAGTTGACGTTTACTACGAAACCATAAAGAGGCATATACATACCATTCAAAGAAAGCTTAAGAAAATAAGGGAAAAGAGAAAGCTTCATAGGAGAAGAAGAATAGAACTTGGGTTCTCATCAATTTCTTTAGCTGGATACACAAACGCTGGCAAAAGCTCCCTTTTTAACGCCCTAACAAGAGAACAAGTTCCAGTTGACAACGCATTGTTCACCACTCTTTCAACAACAACTAGGCTAATCAACCTATACGGAAGAAAAGTTCTGCTGACGGACACTGTCGGATTCATTGACAGACTTCCAATAACATTAATCGAAGCCTTCCACTCCACACTTGAAGAAACAATCTTTTCAGACCTAATCCTACTAGTTGTTGACATAAGTGAGCCACTAACCGATATTGAAAGAAAAATTTCCTACAGCCTAGACACAATTCACAAAATTGGAGCCTCAGGCATACCAATAGTGACAGCATTCAACAAGATAGATAAACTCTCCAAAAAAGAAGTAGAACATAAAATTGAATCCCTTAAAGAACTAGCTCCAAATCCAGTTCCAATATCAGCGCTTTACGGGATAAACTTGGATATTTTAAAGTATGAACTTAGACGGCAACTCAAGAACTACGTTCAAGTTTCGTTTTCTGTGCCAATGAACAGCGAAACCATGTCGTTCATTTCGTGGCTGTACAACAACACAAATGTACACGTTGTAAAATATGAAGGAAATTATGCTCACGTCGTTTTTGAGGCTGTTCCATGGTTCGCAGATAAAATATGCGGGCAAGTGAAGAAATTAAACGGAACCTTTGAAAAAGTAGTTGTTCCCGCAGAATAAAGCGGAGAGGCGCTCTAAAATGGTTAAAGTTGTTGTTTTAAGATGGGGACATAGGCCAGAAAGGGATAAGAGGCTCACTACACATGTGGCTTTAACCGCAAGAGCCCTTGGAGCCGCAGGGATAATCCTTTCTGACGTAGAAGACGAAAAGGTTAAGGAAAGTGTTGAAAAAGTTGTGAAAACTTGGGGCGGCCCCTTCTTCTTTGAAATGAGAAAACCTTGGCGAAAGGCAGTAAAAGAATGGAAACAAAATGGAGGAATCGTTGTTCATCTAACTGCTTACGGAGAGAACATTCAAACAAGCGATGTTTTAAAAAGAATTAGGGCCACTGGAAAAGATGTCATGGTAATAGTTGGAAGCCAAAAAGTTCCAGGAGAGTTTTTCTCAGAGAAGGTTTCAGACTTTAATGTCGCCATAGGCAATCAGCCTCACTCTGAATGTTCAAGTCTAGCGGTTTTCCTTGACAGATTTTTCGAAGGAAAAGAACTGGAAAGAGAATTCGAAAATGCTAAGCTTAAAATAATCCCTCAGGTGAGAGGGAAAAAATTGTTTAAACTAAGTTAGAGTCTAATTTACGGAAAGGCCTTCACAGTCCTGATAGTCTAAGCCGCTGGCGAAGGAGCAGGTACTGCTTTAAACTTTCGAAGTATCATAGCTAAGAAGATAACGACTATCACAAGCGCCGCTACAAATATTCCCAAGACATAAAGTATAATTGTCAAGTTATTATTCGCCGTTTCCAGGTTATTCACTTGTTTTTGCAAATCGTCTATTTGCTCTTGAAGTTCTAGGTTCTGGGCTTGTTCTTGTTCAAATAATTGCTTGTAGGGCGATTCAACGTATAATGTTGGTCGGTATGTTGCAGTGTCAGATGCGACCCATCTCCCCGTTATTGCATTCCAAACTTCAGTTTTAGCGTTAACTTCTACTACTATGTAGCCTGCAGCAATGTTAGTTGGTAATTCAAATGGAATATATAAAGTATGCGTGTTTCCGGGTAAGATTTCGATTGGTAATGTGTCGTTGGTGGCAAACGTTTGAATGTATCTTGCTCCATCAGCGTAGAAATAATCTATTTTTGCGGTTAACTGAGTAACTCTTATTTCCTCACTCTTATCGTTGAAAACTGTCACGGTTATGAGGTCGCTGTAACCTGGGTAATATTCGTTTTTGTCAAATGTGCAAATGGAGATTGTTGCTGCTTGTGAATATGGAAAAGTTGCCGAAAGAAAGCCTACCAGAAGCATTATCGTTACTAACCCTAATTTTTTCTTCATTTTGTAATCTCCATGCGAATTGTTGAAATGTTTGAAATCGGACTCGGATAAAAACTGTATGAAGGAAAAATTTTATTCCAGCTTCTATATCATAAATAAAGAGATTTAAACTGAACCTTCCCTATATATTATGTGGAAAGCCGAGGGAAATCGATTGTCTTACATTGACGAGCAGACATTGCTTAAGATTGCTGAAGCATTAGGCGACGAGGAAGCCGTTAAGGTAATTGATATTCTGAAAAATTCAGGTGAAGTTACAGATGATGAAATAGCAAACAAAACTGGGATACGCTTAAATTCTGTTAGGAAGATTCTCTACAAACTTTATGACCATTCTTTGGTAGCCATGCGCAGGACAAGAGACGAGAATACCGGATGGTTCATCTTCCACTGGAAACTTCAACCAGACCAGCTTGAAGGCTTCATAATAAACCAGAAAAAACGTGTTCTTGAAAAATTGAAAATTAGACTAGAGTATGAGAAAAACCACGATTTCTATTACTGCTTTACACCCGGATGCAAGAAAATTCCATTCGAAGAAGCCATGGAAGTCGTTTTTAAATGTCCGCAATGTGGAAAACCGCTTGTACATTATGATAATACTAAGCTTATTCAAGTTTTAAATAAGAAAATTGAACAGTTAAGGGAGGAACTCGGTGGATAAATCAAAACTTAGTTACAGAATTCCTTCCAGAGAGGACGCCCTACAACTTCTTGTTAAAAGCGGCTGTGAAAAAAACGTAATCGAACATTGTAAAACAGTCTCCCAACTAGCCGTTAAAATAGCTAAAAAACTAAAAAATAACGGCTTCAATGTTGATTTGAGGCTTGTAGAAATCGGCGCCTTACTTCACGATATTGGACGATCCAAAACCCACACGGTTCACCATGCAATAATAGGCGCAAACATAGCAAGAGAGGCTGGACTGCCAGAAGCCATAATCAAAATTATAGAAAGACACGTCGGCGGAGGAATAACCTCTCAAGAGGCTAGAAAGTTAGGATGGCCCGTAAGAGATTATATTCCCGAAACACTAGAAGAGAAGATCGTTTGCTACGCAGACAAGCTAATTGAAGGAAATAGGCAAGTTCCCATTGAGAGAACAATTGAAAAGTTGGCCGCTGAACTCGGCGAGAATCATCCGGCTATTGAAAGAATAAAAAGGCTTCACAAGGAGTTCACGTCAATGGTGGACATTTAATGGCTACAGTTACCCTTTTAGAGAAGGTTTATGGACACTACTCAGCCAGAAGCTTTGAATCCATGTTTAAGAACATGTGTAAAGGATTAAATGTAAGACTTAAAATTTTAAATTGCGCGCCTAGAGGCTGGATAAGAATCGAACTACGAGGAGAAGATGAAAAGGTAGCCTTAAAATTTTTGGAAAAGGAAATGGGGCTTGCGCCGGTTCATAGAGGGAACGTTAAGCAAGGCGATATCATCAGAGGGAGAATAGTAGCTTCAAAGAGTAAACTTGAGCTTCATGTAGACATCGGTGTTTACGAGCCGGAACTCACGGATGCCGCCATATCTTTAAGGCATCTTCAAGCTCAGCTTGCAGACGGAAAGAAACTGGCCTTACAAACTATAGTTGAACTTTACGGTTTATATACAAACCTTCCGTTGGAAGTTAAAGTATGGAAACCCAGAGCCGAGATGGAAACAATAAGAACTGAACTGTCTGAAAATCAAATTTCAACTTTTAACAATTGGCTCAGCCAAAAACTTGAACGCCTAATAATACTTGGAGCAGCAATAGAAGAAGTAGAATACGCGGTGAAGAAACTTAGGCTTTCAAGAGACATTTACGGAATTGAATCGTTAGGCCTGCTTGAACATGCGGTAATTTGCAAGCTTGGAACGGAAGCTAGAGGACTAATACCAAAGCTAGGCCCAAAACTTCCAAACGCAGTTTTAATTCCCTTCTCACCAGTTAAAATCATGAAGGTAACTGGAAGAGCGGAGCTATAGTATGTGCTGAAGACTACAACGGAACATTTTAATTGGAAACCATTTCATTAGAAAATTATAGAAGCGAGGGGCTGTCGGCTAGCTTGGTCTAGGCTCCGAGACTTGGGCTCTCGGGACCCCGGTTCAAATCCGGGCAGCCCCACCAACTGTTATTGTTAAGAAAACGGTCAGTTTTTCTTTTATGTGCCCCTGTTTCATCTATTATTTTTCTGTCTCTAATGATTATATTGTACATATTTCAGCCTCAAAATGTTTACTACACGCTTATTATTGAAAAAGTTTTTAGGCTTCAACATACTAGAATGAAATCCTTGCTCAAGGAGATTAAAATGAACAAGACCATTGTTATCGCCCTCGGCGGAAACGCAATTAAAAAAGCTGACGAGAAAGGAACAGCCGAACAGCAATTTCGCAATGTAAAAACTACTTGTAAGCATATTTTGGAGATAATCAAGAAAGGTTACCGCGTTGTCATAACCCATGGGAACGGCCCGCAAGTGGGAAACTTACTTATTCAACAAGAAGAAGCCGAAAAAATTGTTCCACCTCAGCCACTTGACGTTTTGGGAGCCATGACGCAGGGGCAGATAGGCTACATGCTACAACAAACCCTAACCAACTATTTAAAAAAAGCCGGACTAAACATCCCGGTTGTAACAGTGATAACACAAGTTCTCGTAAACAAAGATGACCCAGACTTTAAAGACCCATCAAAGCCAATTGGCCCCTTTTACACAAAAAAGGAAGCTGAAAAACTTGTTAAAGAAAAAAACTACATAATAAAGAAGGTTAGGCCTGGAAGAAAAGCCTACAGACGGGTTGTCCCATCTCCAGACCCAATAGCAATAATTGAAAAAGACGTGATCAAAATGCTTGTTAATTCGGGTGCAATAGTAATAGCTGCTGGAGGCGGCGGAATACCAGTAATAAAGGAAAACGATCGATTAAAGGGCGTTGAAGCAGTCATAGACAAGGATCTAGCCAGTGAAAGACTCGCTGAAATAGTAAACGCCGACATTTTCCTAATTTTGACCGACATAGAAAAAGTAAAGCTGAACTTCGGAAAACCAAACGAAAAAGACTTAAACAAACTAACAATAACAGAAGCCGAAAAATACCTAGAGGAAGGCCACTTCTTACCTGGAAGCATGAAACCAAAAGTAATCGCATGCATACGATTCTTAAAAGCTGGAGGGAAAAAAGCAATAATAACAGCTCTCAACAAGGCTGTAGAAGCACTAGAAGGAAAAACAGGAACACACTTCTACAAGGCATAAGTTATTTCCAGTAGCCTACACTGTGAAGAAAATATTCCGCAGTGTAAATTCCCATATGCCTAAACTTTTTCGCTAACAACTTGAACAATTCCTCATCCTCCAATTGCCTAAGCGATGCTAGAAAATTACGAAACGAACCATACTCTTCCCTTATCTTCTGAAATTCCCTTGCATTATAAATTATCGCTTCCACTTTCCTTCTATTTTTTATAACATTAGGCCTTTCAACTAGCCTTTCCGCTTGAGCTTTAGCCAACTTATCAACGTCAAAGCCAAAAAATGCCTTTTTATATTTTTGCCAGTTTCTTCTGACAGCCCTCCAGTTTAGCCCAGCCTGCAAAACACATAAACATAGAATTTCAAAATACTCCCTATCAGACGTAGGCACTTCACCAGGTTTACATTCACTTTTATCCTCCTTTGCGTAAACGCATCCCCAAGGTGCTTTATGAGCTTTAGCCATAGCAAGAATCATAAATAAAATTCTTCCACAAAAACCTACCGACAATAAAGTATGTTAATTTTATGGGTTCATTCTCATATTTTAAGCAATTTTGGCTTTTTCTGTGACATTTAAATCCAGTTCGAATTTCTGCCTTCATAAGGAAAATTTTATATACTCTTAGCTGTTCTAGTATGTTAGTTGGATGGATGGATTATCCATCCAACATCTAAAAAGGGGGTTTTTCCATAGTTGAGGGAAAAGTTATTATTATATGCGATTCTTGTCATAGTTTGCATTCCATTTGTCATAGGTATAGGATATCCCTATATCTCAACAGGGCGAAGTGAAAGAAGTTATCCGAGCACT
>Ga0190354_1000047_pt1 | contig 18573 bp, 21 predicted proteins | sample 4872131213_MG_FD_163436 | JGI IMG/M metagenome (GOLD analysis project Ga0190354, IMG submission 163436) | Hydrothermal vent microbial mat bacterial communities from Southern Trench, Guaymas Basin, Mexico - 4872-13-12-13_MG | ecosystem: Environmental > Aquatic > Marine > Hydrothermal vents >...
CTTAGGTAGCGATTTGTATTTCTTTACTGCCTTCTTATAACGCTTTATAGCCTCTTCATATCTCTGCGCTTCTGGTGTTAGTATTAAATATTCCTCTTTTAATACATACTCGCCCTTACCTACCTTCTCATAAAACCGCCTGAACTCTTTTTTGTATTGTTCAAATTGCGATTCCGTGCCTATAAACTCTCCGCCTTTGATATACGGCTTCCATTTCTGTTCCCATGCGGTTACTTCTGGTTTGGGCATAGTTGGAAGTATCACAGCGCCCTCTTTTGTTAGTTTCCATTCAGGCTTCTTATATCTCTCTATTTGCTGATATGCGCGTTCGATTTGTCTCTCCTGCTCTCTTAATGCTCGCTCGCGTTCGCCTAATATGCTTACTTCTATTGGTTGAGTTATCTTAGTTTCATATACCTGCTCGCCTTTACTCGCTAACTCGCCTATTGTTTTAAAATGTGTGATGGTCGGTGCTAATACCGTTTCATAGGTGCTCGGTGCTGTATCTTTCTTTTGTGCCTGACCCGTCCGCTGCGGCTTCTGCTTTGATGCCTCTATAAGATAGGTTGTAGCAGGCGTTATGACCGATATAGGCTTTGTGGCGTATTTACTCAATACAGGCTTTATCGTACTGATGCCCGCTGTTATCGCTGTACTCACTCTACCTGCTACTGATGATAGAAATTCATGGATACCTTGCTGGTTCGGATTGAACGGCTGACAATCAAATACGTTCGCTATCCTGTCCCTGTCCCTATCACCTAACGGGTTACGTAACCGCAGCGTTTCTGCCCTTATGCTCGTATCCCAGCTCGGTCTTTTTTTACTCATTTCTTCTTAGTTTTTTTAGTGTTAAATGTTAAGCTTCGCTCATATTTATCTAATAGTTCATCAAAAGCTTTTGATTTTTTAGCTTCATATTCTGCTATCAATTCATCTGACGGCTTATCAAACCTCACTATTTTTACTACTACTAACCCGTTATCGGTCATTATTCTCGGATAGACATGCTTATAATCGCCCGTCCACCTATCTATCTTTATATTAAACCATTTCACTACCGTTTGTTCATGCTTATAGTCCACGCCTAATGTTTCTATATAGGTATGTAATAACCTGCGTGCCGTAATATCTATCATTGATAAGTCCGGCAACGTCCATATAAGGATAATCTGCTTAAACCTGAACGCCTGAAATATGCCCGATAACGCTTTATTACCCCGGCTCATAAAATCACGTGCACCAAATTGTAAACCCGCCTCATCCATCACCACCACGTCACCGGGTTTTGATATTTTTATTAGCTTAATCATTTCTAACGGTGAGAACGCCACATTATTAGCATTAAAATCAGCATCGAGTAGTTCTCCTATCTTTAATGCCGTAAAAGATTTGCCGCTGCCCGTATCCCCGGTTATCATACATAACCAGTTACGGTTAGTTTCTATCCGCTTCCGCACATAATCTAACACACCATATTCTTTCATTCTTCCTCTATTTCGCTAATTTCTTCTCCATACGCTACCGATACCTGCTTAGGTATCAATAGCCCTATCTTTTTAAGTGTTCTCGTTATCAGCTTAATCATCTCGTTAGTTGTTTCTATCGTATCTTTTACATCATGATAGATATTGTTAGCCACATACCCGTTATCAGGTTCTTTATTAGCTTGCTGGTTCTGCCGCTCCTCATAACGCGCTATACTCGCTTGTTTTATCGTTTCTAACTCATTGAAATAAGCATCATCAAGATAAGGATAGAGTATCGCTTCTAATAGCTTCACAGCATAATAATAGTTTAAAGCGTTCTTCTGCCACGTATCGCTCTCCGCTTCATCAAATACACGGGTTGATAGCTCGCCTATCTTCAGTAGCTGGAGATAAATAACCTGTTCAAAATCTATACGTCCATAGATTTTATCCTCTTCTGGCTTCATTTTTTTTATTCTATATACGGCGGTTTGATTTTTATTTTGAAGAACGCGAACACACCACAGCGTTCTATCTGCTCTTGATGCTTTAAGCTCAGTTCTATACCCTTTGATAGCTTATTATCGTTGTATGTTTTGAACCACGCCTCTATCTCTTTGTTTAAAATACCGTCCGATGCGGCTGTTAAGCTGGCTGTCATATCATAGAACCGCTTAAAGCTTTTAAAAAAATTGTATTTGATGGTAGGTGTTACTTTATTGAACTTTAACGCCGTGTATAGCTCTGCCCGGTGCTCATTGAGTTCCACCAGATAGCCCGCTATAAGGTTCAGTATCTGTATCTCATTCTCTTTCAGCTCCTTTATATCTTCGCTTTTACTGTTCATTTTTTATCATAGATAACAGATTATCCAAATTTGGCTTTGGCTTATGAGTTTGCTGTATTATAGGCGGTGGGTGATAGCTGCGCCGCTGACTCAACATCTTACGCGCTTCCTTCTTTGTGTATATGCCCTTAAAATCGCTGAAGAACCATGCCGGAACAAGCCGCCCGTCGCCTGTTAGAAATAAAAGACTCGGTATCTCCTCCTCTTCTGTTTTTATTATGCCTATCGCTTTCGGTTCTATCATGCTTATCCCGCTACCGTCCGCTGCTACTGCCACTACATCCGATTTTAAGCTCTTCTCTAACCACTGTACATCGCTTATCCTCAACTTAGGCTTAGGTGCTACTGGCTCAGGCTCTGCCGCCACCGGCTGGTGTTCAATAGTAGCATCATCAATCACAGGTTCTGATAACTGCGCTGGTGCTGGCTCTGTACCTATGAACCGCCGTTCATATTCCTCTCTGGTTATTAGATGCTTCATTCTCAGATGCCCATCCAGATTCTTAAACTTTCTACCACATATTTTACATACCTCTTCATTCATGTTCCTTCACCTCCTATTTTATGAATTGATAAAGTATCCCTGCCGCTAATGCCGCAATAAAAAGAAATACACCATACTTTATTAAGTTCTCCTTTGTTATATCCATTCTATTCTGAAACCATGTCTGCCATACTGACTTGGTATGTGCTACATTAGCTGACGTGTATGCTATTGTGGAATCTAACGCCTGCATCGCTGTTTGATATGTGTATATCCCTGACTCAAGTTTTTTATTCTCTATCTCCTCTTTATGTTTCTCCATCCATTTCACAAATTTTAATATCCGCTCTTTTGTTTCCTTATCTTCTATCCTCGCATTTTCTATCGCTCGCGCCACATTTTTACCCTTCTCTATCTCTGACATTACATAAAACGCTAAGTCCTCAATGCCCTCTATGCTCATGCCATTCTCCTTTAAGTAGTCTTTTAACTGTGAATACGCTATCGCCTGTACATTAGCCACCGGTTCGGGTATGTTTTTGAAATAGTGATAAATCGGTATCTCACCATACCAGCGTTCAATCTTTGTACCATCTGGATTAGTGAACTTTATGCCCACATCACCAACTATGTAATACGGCGCGGCTGATTCTGGATTCTTTATCTCCTCACGTGGGATAAACGGTTTTACTATCCCATCTGGATAATGTACTAACGCTATCGCATAGCCCCGCATCCTCGCTCGTGCAAAAACAAAAGCTTCAGGCGCATATCGCTTGATTGAGATAATCAGCATTATCAGCGCTAAAACTAATAAAGCGCAAAAGCCAATTAAACCTAAAAATACGCCCTCATTTATCAGCATCATTTTTTATATTCTCACCTCCTTTTATTTTTTAAGCATAAAGCTATTCAATAACTCTACTGTTACTACTGAAGTAAAAGAAGCAATACTGAGCATAGTTATTAAATATGGCGTGTTCTGCATCCTCCATCCATGCGCTATCTCCCAAGCAAGCGCTATGAACAAACCCACGTATATCGTTGCAACACCCAACAAAAACTTTTTATTCTCCTTCTTCATTTTATTTCTCACCTCCTAAGTAGATTAATATGATTAAATATACTGCGATTCTCACCTACACGTTCCATATTTTGTAATTTCTGCTCTTCCAAAGTTTCTCTTATCTGTGTAGGTATCATCCTGCGTTCAAACCCGCCTAAGCTCCGCCTTATCTTTATTCCAAACTTTATACGTATGAGATTGATTATGTGATGGAACTCAGGCGTCATATCGAACCGGGTAAGTCCTAAGGGTATATCGGCGTCTATCAATTCTTTATCATCTATCAGCCTCCTGTGGTCACTCCTGTCTGTTATCCGCGATACAGCGAACTCCTTATCCAGTAAGGTCGTTATATAGACCCTTATCTTCTCTTTAGCCCTATCGGTTAGGCTCGAATTTTTTAGATAGAACACCAAATCGCGCATCGTGGCGTCTTTATTAAGCTCTGATAAGAACCTGACCCATTCGTTGTCAAACTCTGCCACAGAAGACTCCACGCCGCCCTCTTCTTCTATTATCCCGGTTTCTTCTATTCCTTCTATCTCTTCTCCTATTTCTTCACTCATAGCCTGAGTTCCATCACAATTAATATATAGACTTTATACTATAAAAAGGTTTATCGTTTCTTACTCTTAAATATTGAGAACATTATGCCCGCTATGCCTACCACCAATAAGAAGTATGCCACCTGCCGCCAATCTTCAGGCAGGTACTTTAATAACGCACCACCCGCAGCTAACGCTATAACTGATGGTATTGTTATATTTGATTCTGTTATGAACATCAATAAGAACGGTATAGCTATCAATATCACCCAGAAGAACCCGCCCAGCTTATCTATCCATACATTTATTATCCCGGCTGTTAAACCCTGTGCTGTTAGGTTCTCCATATCCAGCTCTTTATAGTATTTTGAAAAGTTTTTGTTCTCATATTCAGGTACTGACGCCATAGTGAACTCCTCTGTGTTCGCTCTTATCACTTCTTCTGTGCCTGAAGCTATACCAACCGCCCGATATTTGTATTCTTTGTTACCATAAAGCATCGGTGATTTTATATCCTTAGAGAAGTTACCTACCGCGTCTATCTCTATTGTATCTGTCTTAAACATGAATCCGCCCGATTTTAAACCCCATTCAAACCATACCACGCCCGTAAAACTTGAATGACCATTAAAAGTTACTGAACTCTTTTTTATGTTCGTTGCTGGTAGCGTTGTAAGGTCTGGTATTATAAAACACAAAGGCAGGTAGTCAATATTAAGCCCGTCTTCTGTTAAATTGTAGGGTTCATCACAGAACCCATCATCATTAGAATCAGAACACGTATCTGAATAGCCCGTACCGGTTGGATTAGTCCAGAAGTTACCGCCTATTTCATTACCATTAGAATATATCCGCTCACCCGCCTGCTTTGTTGTGTTCCAATAATTTTCATAAATTGTACCCGAAGAATAAAAGTTGTTACTGTTATTAAACAAATTATTGTAAATCCTGTTATACTCACCACCACATAATTTTACACCATAAGCACAATTTTTTATAACACAAAAAGTTATTATATTGTATGAAGGTTTGTTATCTGAATATTTCTCTATCATTATACCTGAGTTAGACATGCCACTAATTGTAGAGTTAGTTATCTTGTTATGCTCAGAAGTCCCAAAAAACTCTATCCCGTTGCATCCATCTGTAAATGTACAATTTGTGGCGTTATCATAACTCATGTGAAACGCTATCCCGTTATGATAATAGTTATTGAAACTGCTATTTTTTACCCAGTTATATCCATTTCCGCTACCTGTGAATCTTATACAATCATAACCAACATGATGGATATGCACATCTTCTATATCGGTATGTGTACAGTCTTTCATATATATACCGTATGAAGACGTAACCTGAAAGCTTCTATTACCGTTAATCGTTACATCTTCTATTTTTGAGTTATCTGAGTTCTCAAAATGAATCGCATGGCTGAAATTCAATATATTACAATTCTTTATAGTGATATTATCATAACCGCCTGAATTATTGATACCATAATCGCCTTCATCAAGGTCGCCGGTTATTTTATGCCCGTTACAATCTAATACTATATCACTTGCTCCTATTATTATTCCATCTCCGGTACATTCCAAATCTTGATTTAATACCGTATCTGTGGTTATTGTATATCCGCATGTCCATTCTTCATTACCTAAACTCGCTGTAGGCTCTGGGTCTATACGCTTCCTAACTAACACCTTGCCTGGATAATTACTTGTCGTGTATCCGTAGTAGTTGTAAAGGTCTGAGATTTCTTCAGAAGTTAAATTATTGTTGTAAATGCGAAGTTCATCAATTGTACCTTTAAAATATTCAGAAGCATCATAATATATCCCAATGTGCTTGGTTTGGTCACTATTGTGTATTGATGTTTCTGTTAACGTGTCTGATAAGCTCTCTGAGCCATCTATGTAAAATTTTACATTGCCACTATCAAATGTTACAGCAACATAATGCCAATTTGTATCTACTTTGTCAGTTGTTTGAGAAGAATCCTCAGATATTCCATTAGAAGAAACAAAAAATTTAAGTGTTCCGTCTGTGTTTATTCTAAAAAGTGTTGCTTTTTTATTTGTACTATATTTCCAGTCATCCCAAATACCGTATCTGTTGCTCGAAGTTTCACGCTTCACCCACGCCTCAATCGTAATCGCATCAGTAATATTCAAACTATTTGAATCTGGCACACTCACATAATCATTGTTCCCGTCAAGACTCAAAGCCTTGCCGAATTTTCCTGTCGTATAACTTCCCCCATGAATTGTTCCATCGTTATCATTCCCAGAACTGTCATAAGCAGTAGTCCCTTCCCCTTCATCAAAATGCCAACTCGCATTCAATCCGTCTATCTCTCTTATAAACGTATCTGAAATGCTACTCTCTGAATTTGCCGATGGATTTTCATAATACAAATAGTAAGTATCATTGCACCATGAACTTCCCGGTATGTAAGAAGCGTTAAACCATAATTTACACCATTCACCATCTGATTTATTTTCTATCCAATACGGTACTGTCTCGCCTGAAGTCTCATTCACCACTCTTATATCATCAAAATCAGTCTGCATATCGCTGTCGTATGTTATATTAATCATCACTGGATAATAGGTCTGTGCACCACCGCCTGTATTGTTGATATGTATCGCAGCGCGTTTACTCCAAGAATTATTCCACCATGCGCTCGCATTACCTATCATCAACCCTAAAACAACCGCTATTACAACTATACCTATCCCTATTCTTTTTATCATTCTATATTCCTCCCGCTTCTGCCACTTATGAACTGGATAATGCCCCAGATAGTTATAGCTATAAACGCCACCTGCATCAAGCCCGCTAACGGCGTGGGTATCCCGAACTTATCAACCAGCATAGGATACAGCACCACTCCGTTTACTGCCATATTAAACACCATCGTTACACCCTGCCACAGAATCACACCACCAAAGGTTAGATAATCCACCACGCTTTTATCTGCTATCCCCTTTGATAAACTTTCGTTCAGGCTATCTATGTTATATAGCGTGTATTCACTCTCCTGTGGCGTGGCTATATACTCCTCATTAAATAGCCCGATTTGATTAACAAAAGCGATAGACGCTGATAACAACAACATAAAAAAGAATATGTCCCACGTCCTCATTTTTTTACGCCACCCCCTCCTCTTTCGCTCGTTTATTCATATATATCAGTATAGAAATTATTATCGCAGTTGTTATTAAAGCTTTATCACCCGGATAGGTTAGCCAGCCTATATAGTTCAGTATCGCTGCGAACCCGCTTGTTACTACCGCACCTACTTCTATTGTTAAAGCTGAGAACAGCGCACCTACAATAAACAATAAACATAGCGATATAACCGTGTACCAGAACTCATTTTCTATCCCCAAATCCAGTAACCTACCCGCTACTTTCTCAAATTTAAAAACCCGGTATTCCGATAACGGTTCATAATAGCTATCATTAAATGTGGCATTGAAGCCCACCACAAAAGTATTACCCGACCAGTTCTGTACTATATAGCTATCTTCATAGCTGTTAGTATTTGTTAGGCTCGCGTTATATAGCTCCGTTCGGTTAGCCGCATCATAAATATAAAATTTGTTAGCATTAGCTTTCCATATAGTGTAATTCAAACCCGAAGTATGGCAGCTCGTATCGTTATAGGTGAAATTGATATATCTGTGTGTATCGTTTATCTTTGATGTTGTGATAGACCAATTAATAGCCTCATCTATGCTCTTCTTTGTAGCTTTACCCGCTACTATCGTATAAACATACTCATCTTTTACTGGATACAAATAAAATGTATAACTCCATTCATCTTTACTTATATTCAAAGTATATCGCACATTCTCGCTCATTTCAAACCCCACAGCGCCGTCCGTGCCGGTTGTACCTGTTAGTGTAGTATTACCACCCGCAACATTGACTTCTGCACCCTCTATGGGCTCACAGAACCACATTAAGAACTTGCATGATTGAAATTTCAGCCGTACATAATGCGGTGGATAATAAATACCCGCACCCTCTTCTGGTGTTAAATACACGGTCGTTTCGGTATCTGAACCCACATAAACATAATCTATACCAACATAATAGCCCGAAGCTGATACCTCAACTTTATGGATACCCCAACCCAAATTTTTAATTGTACACGCGCCTGACGTCGCTGTACAGTTCTTTTCGCCATCATCAACCGAAACAGTAAAAGAAGATAAAGATTCATGTGTATCCGCCCGTTTCGCTCTTACCGTAAGGTCATATAAAGGACTGAGCACAAAGTATTGATATTTTACGCTACCGTTATTTGTTTCTATCTCTATATCCTCGCTCGCAACATGGCTGCCTGCGGTAGCGTTCATCCAGTATGTACCGTTAGCAAGGTTCTCAAATTTGAAATAGCCCGTTTCGGTTGTTGTTACTGAATCGTTCCATGAACTGCCGTTCCAAATATTAACCGTCGCACCTGAAATATTTTGCATAAATGGATACTCCTGCACCAGCCCTAATATTGTGGTATTGTTATAACTGATATGAGCAGCATCCGGCAGTAAATAAAGATTTATCTCATACAACCCGTTAGTTAATGGCGTGAAACTGAAATTATTAAAAACATAGTTCGTTTTTGATGCGCTAACATGAGTTTCTATATCCTTAGTCATTTTTATCAACTCATAACTGCCTGAAGATGATGACGTGGTATTAAAATACGTATCGCCCTGTTTAAAACTCACCGATACAGAACCCAGCTCAGAACCAGTCTCTGCATCATAAGTCACGCCCTCTACTCTTATACCTTCATTTATTGTACAAAAATCGTAACTTATTTCGTATTCAAAACCCGTGTTCTGGTTCTTAGCGATAAGAATTACGTAATATGTGCCGCTCTCTGCGCCCGTTGTATCCCATTCTAAGGTATCTGACGTGCTCGTTACGCTCCATTGCTCTTGTAACTCACTAAAAATATTGTAAACCTTCACATAGAACTTATAAGTATCAAAGTCCGGTGACGTTAGGCTAACATTTATTAGCGCCGTTTCACCTGCCGCATATACGTTATTATTGAAACTCACAGAACCTGTTTGCCGCCCGTATTTAACAAAATCAAAAACAAACCAATCAACCGCGAGTGTGGTATCGCCGCGTTTAAGCTTTTGTAGATACAGCCCGTATTTATCCTGAGTTTCATCTTCATGAAATAACATATCGGTGAAATTAAATTCTATCTTACCACAGCTCGGTGAAGCTGATAAAGATGTGGTATTCACTACCTCACCCGTCCTGAAATAAATCGTTTCTATCTTATCTGCCGGCGGGTTGGTATCACCACCACCGATATAATCCTCCCACGTGTAGGTCGTATGGAACACGTGCTCAGCCTGTTTCGTATCATCACCATCATATAAGCCCGAATTTGTTGGATTATCCCAGTTACGTAAGATATACCAGTCATGCGGTATGGTCGCTATCATATCACCCGAAGTTGATACATCATCGAGTATCACCTGCCACGTAGCCGTACATTGCGTGACTATCTCAAAATAATAAATATCTTCATCATACGTGCCACCTATATCCTCTTGATAAACCCCATCCTTATATAAAGCAATTGAACTACCAGATTTTATTAGTTCTATGTGGTGGTTCGTATCAGCCAAATAATTAGGTGATAACCAATCACTTCCATTGATTTGATAGCCCATGCTATCATAAAAAATTACACGCCACTCTTTATCTGAATAATCACCACCACCTACATAAGAATAAACCGGCACAAAGGATATATAATTAATGTATGTAGCGTTACATGACTTCGCATTAGCATGAGAAGTGTAATGCATCGCACCACCTGAGGTACTGAATCTTAACCCGTATGTATCACTACAACTGCCATAGGTGGTGATACTAATTGTTCCATCACAATTACTGCCCGAACACCCGCAGTTACTATCGTCCCATACAGCGCCCGTATCAGTAGCTGCCACAGAAGCGTTATTATCTGGATGGTTCTGAAAGCTATCCGCAAATATAGCGTTCGCTGTCCCTATAAGGAGAACCAGCCCTAACAATACCAATACCACTAACCCGCTACCATTCATCTTCCTCATAGCTGTACCTGTGCCTCAAAAATATTAATTTGAATATCCACGTGAACATCAATACCACAAATATCAACGGTATGAAATAAAAGAAGCTGATAAATTTCGGTATGACATTAAAACCCGGCATAAATGAATCTGATATACCACTACCCGTAACAGCCAAAAAATTAACAAAGAAGCCATCAACCACCGTGCCTAATATCTGGATAGTAAAAATAAGCGTTACTATACCCATCGCTGTTACTATCATCGCCTTCATAACTTCACTCATAGACCTTCACCCTCCTGTCCGCAGCCTTCTTTATGGCATATACGATTATTACAATACCAAATATGATAGGCATGATATTAAAAGTTCTTTGTAAAAACCTGATAGCGTTATACCGGTACTCGCTCATAACTACCGGTATAGTGTTTGTTGTATCAATAAAACTATCAACAGCATAGCCTAACAGCATATAAACTAACGCTAACACAAAAATCATGATAACTACCATGAATAGCGTGCCTACCTGCGCAGCTTCATTATCCCACAGCTCTTTTATACCCATTTTTTTACTACCATTTTTTTGATAAAAAAAGCATTTTAAATTTTTATTTATGTGGGGAGTTATTGACCCCCCACATAATTTTTACCTCGCTCTCTGGTAACGTGAACGCTCACCTGCGCCTCGCGAACCCGCCCATTAAGTATGCTATGATGACGCCCGCTATCACTGAAATTACTAATATGAGTAGCAGCGAATACGAAGTATTCATTATCGTTGGCACTTGTGTTGAAGCGTTGTAAAACACGCTACCGCTATCTACCTGCGCCACGTCGTATATCTTATCCGCTATAAAAACACCGATAGACGCTACAACCACCAGAACAACCACCGTAACCGCTATGGATACGGCGTCCATAGCGCCTCGCGTGTCATCAAGCATCCTCTTTCCTATCTTCCTCAAAGTTTCTTTCACCATCTCACTTCACCCCCTGCACACATATCAAAATTTTTACCTCATAATATATATAGGTGTTAGGTATATAAAAAGCTTTACGGTTACCATAAAAAAGTTTATATATAAAGAACACCTATTATATATTGAGTGGTGGGGAAAAACTCAACTTTTCTCGCCTCCTAACTTCTTATCCTCACCACTCACCATAAAAAAATAGATAGGGGGTGATAAAAACATGAATAAGAAGATAGCATTGATAATCTGCGCGCTATGTGTTGTAAGCTTTCAGCTATCGCCCGCGGCGGGTACAACAAATTCAGTAACAACACCAAATACAGCCAAAGTATTCTATACACCAGTTGCTAACCTACCGGAGTTTGTGAAGCTGCCACCGATGATACTGCCACCGAAGCCGCCACTAACCGTTGAGAAGTTCAATCAGCTCCGTACAAATATAAAAACAGATAGGTGTGACCCGCATAGACTTGACTTCTGGCGGTGGATAGAAGACTATCACAAAAACAGCCTGTGCAGAGGACTTCTTCCTGAGTGGTTTTAAATGAACTCAAAAACAGCGCTTTTGATGGGAGTGATTTTATCTATCACTCTTTTACATTTTTTAACGATAGATAACACCGATAGCAACAGCTATATCAATGGCAGCTATGTATGTAAGGACTTCAGCACAGATTTAATTTGGAACGCCTATAAGTTCAGGTTGTATCTCGATTATGTCTATGTGGAGAAGTATAACCACATGATGGTGGGGTTCTATGACCCGCTTAAAAAAACTCTTGTTGTTATCGAACCGCAAAATGACCAGATAGTGGCAGTTGTTAGCCCTGATGATAGCTACTATACCCGAATACCGGTATGGCACACCTATCAATACAGGCGCAATATAATGCGATATTAGAAATTTTTAGAGTTAGGAATATTAAATATCATACCACCCTATAAAATTTCGTTCTGCATTGAATTTGATAGGTATGATAAAAAAATAGGGGTATGCCCCCCTATCATGTTAAGGTACAAATTCTTTCAGCGTATCATCTGCCTGCTGTTCACGTGTATATGCCGCTATTGTGCCCACGTTACTGTGCCTCACCATCTTAGCGAGTATATTAGCAGGTATGCCGTTCTTAGCGCCCTTAGAGAAGAACGCATAGCGCAGGCTGTGAGTGTTCCATCCGTAATAGTTCAAAGCGAACAGGCATACGCCGTTATGAATCTGCTTATCGGTCTTTTTATCCAGCCCCTCTAAGTAATGAACTTTAATGAAGCTGGGTATTTTAACAAGCCTATCCGCCTTCTTACTGCGCCGCTTCTTTGTTGCCACGCGTATCTCCCGGTCCTTAACCTGCCTGAACTTCTGTACCGCATCTATCGCTTCACTTATCCTGCACCCGTTCCATAGCTGTGTATAAAGTATGGCGTTATAGGCTAACCGCGTGGCGTACCTTTTACTGAACTGCTTTTTTTTGAACTCGCAATACTCCTTCTCTTTCACTAACGCCTTTATCTCCTTTTTAAGTTGCTGTTCCACTTCATCAAAATCAAGCTTCTTATCCCAACCCATCAGTATCCATCACCTCCTATTTTAAATAATATATAGCATTAGGGGTATATAAAGTTTTAATTTCTATCATAAAAATATAAGATATATAAATATGTTTTATCTTTACACATACCCTATCTAAAAGTATTCTTATTATATTATTATTAATAGAATACTTTGATTTGGAGCTCTCTGAGAGCTTCTTTTTGAAGCTCTTAGCGCACTCCATTAGTCTATCTGAGAAGAGTTAGAACCTCTTTTCAAAAAAGAAGGAAAATTTAATATTAAACTTTTAGTGTTTTATTTCAGTATGAAAAATGTGAAGTTGGAAGATGTCACTCTTCCAACTCTTCAATAATTATCTCTGGTATTAGTATCCTGACTTTTTTATTTTTACTGAGTTTATTTATCTCGCCGTCTTGTGCTGTTAATGCGAGTAGTATGTGCTCTTTTGTGAATTTTGCTGTCTTCTCTATATCTGTGAGTCGGATTTTTTTCCTCTTTTGTGCTGGTGCTGCCGGTGTAACGTCCATGTGCATAGTTATATCCATAAAATTCACTTTATCCTTCTCTATGAATTTCCAGCCCTTATAGCTGCGTTCTTTCAGCGCGTTAAGTATTTCATCATCCTCTGCTATCGCCACTTTACGCTTAGCGCCCCTTAGAACCCTTGATGTTATCTGATACAGCTCGTTTTTACAGTTCTCTTTATAATCGGTTTTGAGATATTGGCGGTCGCTGCGGTCGTACATATCAAATATCAGAACGCCATCGAGTATGCTCAGGTCGTTTGTGCCGCGTTCGCTTTTACTGCCATAGAATATCCATAATAATAGCCCCTTCTCGGTTCTCGCTCGCTCTACTGCCTCATGGAGTTTTATATCTTTATCAATGATAACACCCCCGTATTTGGCTTTGTACTCTTCAGCGCGCCGTGAACTGGTAGTTATACATAGCCAGTTCAGAAGTCTTCTGCTATCCTTTATCACCTTATCTAATGGCGCTTTAATGAACGTCTTATATCTGCCGTAAGGGTCGTATTCTGCTTTTATAACCGGTATATCTTCTGGTGTTGATAATGGCGTGGCGGTCATGAACAGGACTTTATCGAACTCTGTGGCGCGGCGATAGAACTGAGTTTGACCTTTCATCATTATCTCCACGTACCCGTTACCGTTGAGTAGTTCGCTGCTCTTCACCACCTTAGGCTCTATTGTTGCTCTTGTTTTAAGCAGATATAAAAATCGCTTGATTAGCTCCCGTTCTTCATTTTTTAACCGTTTTAAGTCCCAATCGGTGAAACTCTCTGCCAAATCCGCGAACTCGCCATCAGCTACCAACTTAGGTATAATTTTATTACCTGTTAACTCTTCATAAGCGTTTTGTATCCCTATTAATAAACTGACTTTAATATCCTTCTCTGGTAGTTTTTTGAGTTTGTTTATTTTTTTAGCGATATGCGCCATTTCGTAAAACTGTGGTAGCTTCTCATAGGCTTTTTTAAACTCTTCATCTACCACCCATGACAGGCTTTTAACTCGCTCTTCATAGCTCTGCTCGGCTATATCGCTGCTATAAGGGTTTTTTGATTTTAATTTATTGATTATCTCATGCAGGTATTGTAAATCAGTTTTTTTATCTGAACGTTGTAAATGCCAGTTAGCCAGCGTATAATAACTCAATTCAAAGTTTACGGGTTCTAATGCCCTATCTGCTTCATCTACTATCAGTAGCCCGTCGGTCGGTAGCCCGTTAGTGTTGGTCTCTATCACGCGGTGGTGTGTTATGATTATATCAGCGTTACGTGCAGCGCTCCGGGTTATTACATAAGGGCATTTATCTGGATATAGCTGCTTTGCTCTGTGTGCATCAAATACTTCGCCCTTCGCTATCTCTATCTTCTCTGGCTGTCCTCTTCGTTTATATGGGCAGTTTGTGCATGTGCTCTTACATACTTCTTTGGCAGTTTTACCTCTGCCCTTAACTATACATACCGAGCAGTTTTTGAACTCGTTGAGTTTTTTGAGTTCGCTGATAAACGTATTGATATTATGATAGCTTGATAGGCTAACAGTTAGCCTATTGGTTCTCAATCGCTGCCATACGCCTAACGAAACACGGGTTTTACCGTATCCCGTAGGCGCACAGAACAATACCCCGCTATGCTCTGATAGCTCGCTGGTTATGTGTTCTATATCCTGCCTCTGAGTATCTTCTAAGTCAATCATAGTATCCTCTCGGTATGCCCCCGTTACGCGCTAAATACTGCCGCAACTCGCCAAATAGCTTCGCTACCGCTTTAAATTCCGCCATTTCCGGTGTAAAATCCCTCTTCTCTTTATATACATCTTCTATTATCCTATGTATGCTCTCCTCGTTCTGCTCTGTTACTTCTATCTCTATCTTTGGGTTTGTGGCTATCAATTCTATGATAACCGGCTGTGATAGCTTAAAAAAGCTATGGCATTGTGGGCATCGCATTTTTGTAAACTCGCTGATAGCGCTCGGTCGTATCGCACAGCCACAATAAGGGCAGATTAGGCATCCGCCCCGCATTTCTCCATATTTTATATTATCCATTCTCTTTCTCGCCTCCTATAATATAATAGGTACTCACTATATAAAAAGCTTTAACCTATATCTTATCGAAACTGCTTAAACGTGTAGCCAAACTGATAGCCAACATGAGAAGCCATATCACACTAAAAACAGCTATCGCTAAGCATATATAAGAAATAGCTGTGTAATGATAGGGATAGCTTATTTTATACGCGAACATGCCCGTAATAAAAGTTAGCGTGCCAAATATCATTGTCGTTGTTTCTTCTCTCAGTATCAGCATCAAGATAAGAAATATCATAAGAAATATGAAGATAGTGATGAATAGTGAGAACGGATAAAATGTCTGTGCCGTGTTTGTAGCGTATATATCTGACGCGTTGAGTGGGTTAGTAAGCGTAATTGTATGGCTCTCGCATGGATTGAGGTTCGATAACGTAAAATAATCCAATGCTGTTTCATTTACTTTCTTTATGCCATCAATATAGACCGCTGCGGTATTGCTTTCGTTAAAGCTCCATGACCATGTGATAAAATTGCTGCCATAGTCACTAACACTAAGATTATCTATCGGTGCTGCCGTTACGGCAGTTGTTATCAGCCCTAACAATACTAAAACTATCCATGATATGATAAAAATTTTTTTATTCATTTCTTTCCTCCTATACCTAATATTTCATTTGATGCCTGTTCGATTTTTTTACGTTGCTCTTCCCAATCTATACCGAGTTTGGTTTTTACAAACTTCTCAGTAACTGATAGCCCTATTAGAAGGTTCGCTCTACCTTCACGCCATTCAAATATCTTCTTTCCCCTTTCATCACGTATTTTTACTTCTAATGAAAAAAAAGGTTGTTTTTTTGTTTTCGTCATTTTATCCTCAATGCTAATATCGCAGCTATCAGTATCGCTGCAAATAATACCAATAAAATGCCGTGAAACCCTGTATAACTCAAATCTGTTATCTTTGTAAGGTTGGTGTACTGCTGATATTCTGTGGTATTAACTATCGGTTCTGGTATCTGCGCCATCATGCCTATACCGAAGTATAGCAGCACCATTACACCGATAAATACCGTGACCATCCCTAATATGTTTCCTCTCATTTATTTCACCTCCTACCACCTAATAATTTTAAGCTGCCAGTTAAAACCTGTTCTGGTTTTGCTACCGGCGCTATCCTCATATACTTCTCCCATTCTTTTTTTGCTTTACGGCGCTTTATATAATGTTTTGTTTTTTGTTTATATAAAGGTTTTGTTCTTGATACGCGTGGCGTGATAGCTGGTGGCATTAGTATCGCTGGCGGTCGCCGTTCTGATGGTGTTCTGCGTACACCTCTGCGCCTGCGTCCTGGCGCTCTGCGTTCACGTGCCCTGTACAGTTCTGGTACTGTTCTCGTTCTTACACGTGATGGATAGCTCCTGCGTGTTCTGCCTCTCTTCTTAGTTGTACCGCGTCGCGTCCTCTTTGTTTCTTCTCTTTTTGTTTCTCTGCGCCGTGTTGGCATCCTCAGTGGCTCGCTCGCTCTTCTTACGGATTTGCGCCTCGCACCGCGTTCTCTATATGCTGATGCTATTTCTATCCCTCTTAATAAATACGGTGCAAATAGTCCACGTGATGGCGAACGCCATAAAACGCTCTGCGGTCTGAATTCTGTTATTTCGATTTTTGGTGTTTTTACGAACCTGCCCTTAAGACCCAAATAATCTTGTTTTACTGCCGCTTTTATCTCTTCTCTTGTTAGTTCTTTTGATACTAACCGCCTCACACCTATTTTTACGGGTTCATAGCCTTTATGGTACAACTCACCGGCAGCTCTGAACTCTTCTAATAGCTTTGCTTTTTTGTATTCGTATAGCTCCGCTATCTTCTCACGTTCAGCTTTTGTTGTTGCTTTTTTTAATCGCTCGCTCCATGCAGTTTCAAAAGCTTTAAAAAATTTGGATGCTGGCGTTTCTAATTTGAACTTAGGCACTTTAACGTATGTAAACCGTGTAAATGCGCGGCTGAATATCGGCTCTTTCATTCTCGATGCTTCTGGTATAACCGCCTCTACCTCCAGATAGCCACGCCACGGCAGTTTGGCGGTCGCTTCTGGTGATATATAAGCATAACCTCTTGGTGCTACTTCCTCTACATATTTCTTATATTGCGCGAACCTAACTATGTCCGAACCCGGTACAGCTCGCCGCCCTAATCTTCGCTTTGCTGCTAATATCTCTGATGCTGATACCTTTGTGGTCTTCGGTATCTCTACACCCTTAGTTAAAATTGAATATAATGTAGGCTTCCCTTCTCCAAGCTTAACACGGCGTGGCGCTTCTATTATGCTACTTACTGCGAACTTAGGATAGGCTGCATAACCCACATATAACCCTTTTGTTGCTGAATATCCTTTTTTAACATACGTTATTCCACCTTTCATTAATTCAAATCGGCTCGGTGTAGCGTGCCATACTTCTTCTGCTCTGCCGGTTAGTTTGAATTCAGGACTCTCTATCAGCCATTTTATTTGTTCTGCCGGTGTTGATACCGGTACTCTGCCCGTTGATGGCATTTTCTCTTTTAATACTGGTGTTGGTGTTATCCGCTTAGGTGATACATATAACGGTGATAAACGTTCAGCATACGGCTTTAATTTACTGCCTTTACCTAATGCCACCATACCAGCTACCGAACCCGCAAAATATCCTGGTCGCTCCTTCGCTAATCGAAGTAAGCTCTGAGCATATTTTTTACCTCTGGTGGGTATCGCTAATGGATTTACTATGCTCTGCGCAGTTACACGTGGCAGCGTGAACCCTATAAAACTCGGTGTTGATACAATTGTGCTCACAAACCCCGCAGCGAACTGCCGCTCTAATTCTGGCTTAGGTAGCGATTTGTATTTCTTTACTGCCTTCTTATAACGCTTTATAGCCTCTTCATATCTCTGCGCTTCTGGTGTTAGTATTAAATATTCCTCTTTTAATACATACTCGCCCTTACCA
>Ga0190354_1000048_pt1 | contig 18121 bp, 16 predicted proteins | sample 4872131213_MG_FD_163436 | JGI IMG/M metagenome (GOLD analysis project Ga0190354, IMG submission 163436) | Hydrothermal vent microbial mat bacterial communities from Southern Trench, Guaymas Basin, Mexico - 4872-13-12-13_MG | ecosystem: Environmental > Aquatic > Marine > Hydrothermal vents >...
ATGTGATACGGCGGGTCAAGTGTCTTAGGCTCTATCAAAACACCCATAACAGCTAAAGTGTAAAAGTGCTCGAAGGCGATAGGGTAGGAAACCCAGTGGTCGAAAAGCGATGTGTCGTCAACTATTCTGAAGCGTATCGTTCGCGTGCGGATTTCCGGAAAATCGTAGTAGGAGACTGCTGAAGGGTAGCGGTACAGTAAGGTATATTGTGGCATTACTTCGTATTCGAACCGAAGAATTGCCGCAGGTTTGGAAGTAACACTCTCGACGAGGTCGTAGCTTATGGTACTTTCGCCAACAACCCTAACAGATCTCACTTCCAAAACAGTCTCATACGCTTCCTCAACGAAGGGGTCGTCAGAAACATCGACAAAGAAGTGTTTGGGCACAGGGTAAGGCCACTCCCCAAGTAGCCTGAAATCAACTCGCCAGAACTTGACATCGCCCCTCCACCACATCCTCAAGAGCGCTGGCTTTTGAGTCGCATAAGCCACTTCAGCGTACTCATACCGTAACCTCTCCGGGAAGTACGGTGGTAAAACGTTTTGTGTGAAGAAGTCCTCTTCACGCACAAACTCCACGATGTTGTTATACGCGTGGTCGTAGCCGAAAAGGAGGTCGGCGGGAGAAAGTTCATTTACATTATAGGGCGCAAGTATATCCTTAAACACGCGGCGTGTAGGAAGTATTCTGTACCTGAAAGAGAATCCATCCGGCAAAGAAACGAAAGTAAAAACATTATAGAGGGGCTCAAGATCCTGCTTCCGCTTCAAGGAAGATATATCATAAACGATTTCCAAATCAGCGTATGGCTGTATAATGAATGTGAAAGGAAGCTCAGTTGAAACGAGGTTGAAAATGTTGTAATAGTCCCAAACCTTAGATCCGCGTGTGATCGAATAAAGCTCAAAGAGATCTTGTTTGACGAATATACGAAACGCGAACGGCAAATCCTGGTACGGGTTCACGCCGTATGCTGCCGGAAGGTCTTTGAACGGCGAGATGTTATATGTGACGCTCAAATCATTGCCACAGAAAACAGCGATGTCCCACGAGTACGAGAACAACAACCTGAAATTAGTGTCGAAAAGAAAGAGGAGATCCGATGACCTAAGGTTTTCAGAATAGATGAATGCGAGGTCAGCACCGCAAAGGTTCCAGAGATGATAGTCGGAGCTACAGTCTTTAAACGGGTGAATGGTGTAGGGCGGATGTAGATCTCTGCCTAGTTTAATTTCCCACTGATCAAGAAGATCTAACCTTCTATACCGCCAGATGTTTTGTGAAAACGGCAAATCAGCAAACGGATGTAAAGTGAACTCAAACGGAAGTGATTCATCAACGCAAATCGAGTATATAGACTCGAGATCTTTTGTAGGATGAATCGTATAATCAACCCACAAATCAGCAAACGGCTGTATGTAGAAAGTGAAGAGGAAGTTTTCACGAACCCTAATATCGTACGAAAGCTCGAAGCTCTGCAAAACTCGGACGTCGTATTCGTATGGCAGGGCAGCAGCAGGGTATAGCGTGTAGGAGAATGGCAGCGGTACGAAAAAGTTGATGTGCCACAAAATCGTGCGGTCGGCTTTAAGGCGAACGTCGTAAACGCTTTGCAGGTCGGCGAAGGGTTGTAGAGTGTATGCGAAGTGAAGTGGCGTCCAAAGTTTAATTTGGTAGAGGCTTAGGATATCTTTGGACTGTAGCTTCTTGACAGTGTAAGTAAAAGGTTCCTCTTTGCCTTCAAAGCCACCAAGGAAGTAGGTAAAGCTTAGAGAACCGAACGGGGATACATCCCAAATGCTGACCTGCTCAGCGTATAGGTAGAAAGATGCCCACTGTCCCGAGTAAGAAACCGTATAATCCTTGACTGAAAAGGTGCGTATGTCTTGTACGAATGCGAGAGAGTCTTTGACAAAAGTGCGAACATCGTAGAGAGGTTCAAGATCGCCCGCTCGCGCAGCTACGTCGTACCCTGTCAGCAGATCGCCAGTTCGTGACTCGAAAGTTATATACAAGTAAGCGAGAGACGCCTGTCGATAAACTAAATTGTAAAGGAAGGAAAGGTCGCTAAAAGGGTTTAAATCAAAAGAAAAGTCTAAATCGTTTCCTAGAGGTCCGGCATTATCGTAAACAAAAACTAAACCAGGTACAACTTTGGGGGTGGCTGTATCAAGAGGAGTCCCGTAGGGCTGAAATGCCTCTCCGAGGTTGCTGGTAGGCTCGATTAACCCTTGGTTGTTTACAAGTTTGATCATTGAACAGGCCTTTGTGCACGATTACCTCAGTATTTACTAACTTCGACAACACGACCATCTGGATACTCGAAACGTAAGATATACCCCCGCATTCTCCAACCAACCTCAACCCCATCGCGGATGTAGGGGGTGTAAACATAAATCCGCCTCCCGACGACTCCATCACGCTCCGCACGCTCCTCTGTAATTAGGTTAAAAGGGTTGTCCTCAGTGGCTCGAATTTGTTCGAACGTTCCGCCGCGAAGGTACCCGAAAAAATCATCAGCACTACTGTTCTCGTAAGCGAACTCTAAGTCAAGGATACAAAGAGGCATTTTCCCTGCACCTCCTACGCTGTCTCTCCTTCGATTCTCAAGACAGCGCTATTGTTGGCGTAAGCGGAACACTCCGGTGGTACCCACCGGCAGATCCAAACACCCTTCGGAGAGTCTGTCGTTATTGTACCAAGAAAAATCCCGTCGTCGCGATTTGTACAATGCTTCCATGCAGCCGTAGGATCGCCGTTACCAGTGTAGGCGGGGATATCGCTGTAATAGTTGGAATCATCAGCGGAGTTTCGCGTCTTGAGGAAGAGAGTGTCATCGCCGGGTGTCTCGACTGAAATCCAAACATAAACATTCGAAAGAGCCTGGCTCCCGGCGGAAGAATCAATACCCACAAAGACTTTTCTGTATTCGGTGTCTCCTGTAGCAGCCTCGTCCCCGGTAACGTCGTCAAAAATTGCGTTCTTGGACTGCGGGATGGTCTGAGTTGTAGGCCCACCACCCCAAAGATCTCCGTCCGTCTGCTCTGGGTAATACAAAAGGATTTGATCTGGAGTAATTGCCATTGTTTACACCTCCAAGTTACTTTCCGACTAATTTTATCTTTGCCTGTGTCCGTCTAAACTTTAGTATCTCAGAAGGCTTAATAGGCAGAGAAGTGAGACCTGTACGCCGGTCAAGAGAGTAAGGCACTTTGAACGTTCCTCTTCTTTTTACCAGCGTCGTATCCAGACGGATCTGTCCTGAACTTGCTAAAGATGTCGTGAGATCGTCGCGATCCCCAAACTTCTCGTCCATCAGCTCTCGCAGGAACTTTCGCATGTTGTCGATATTCCACTTTGTCTTAAAGAAAATGAAGATGTGAAATCCTTGATGCCCCGAAAAGACAACCGAAAGGTTCTCAACCTCCTTCAGTCTCTTGAGTACCTCGTAGACCTCCGCGGTCACCTTCTTAGTCTTCTTGAAGTCGACATCGTGCGGGTCTATGTCAATATAACCCAAGTCGTCTTTTTCCCTGAACTCAGCATGTATCTCCACCGTTCGCCCTGTGATTACATCCTCGTAGTTTTGCGCTGTAAGCTTCAAAGGTTCTCCTGTTTTAGGTGCTCTTCTGATGTAAATGACATCACCGCGATCTAGCAAACGCACCTCCATAACATTTCTACCGTCAACGTACTCTAAAACGTCGTCCTTGTGTTCCATCCAGTGCTCATAGATGTCCTTCTCGCGAAGACCTTCAGGGTAAAATTCATTGGGCTTGATTATAACCTTTTCGGGGTGTTTAGGGGCGTATGCAACTTTCTTCCAGTCGGATTTCTTCCATGTACGCTCGAAGTACTTTTTGTGTTTTTCCCACCACTTGCGCGCTTTCGCATCTGTCCAAAGCTTTTTGTCGAAGCGGATCGCCTGTGGCTTGATCCTGTTATCCCGCGTGTCCAACCCCATTACATAAGAGATACCGGGGAAGGAGAGTCCTTTGTACTTGTGCAGTCTAAAATAATTCTTGAAGTATTTCGGATCATGCAACCTAAATCGTCCCTCGTTTTCAGTCGAATTAGGATCAAAAAACGACATTTTCCACCTCAGTATCGTACTATCGGATCAGAGAAAATCACGTACGTTCCGGGTGAATTTGACATGTTGATCAACTCGAAATGTAAGACCTGATCCTCCTCTGGTGTCAGCATCGGTGAGCCTCCCCCTACGTCGGGAATAGTGATCTGCTCCCACGTAGAACTCCCCGTGCCGCTCACCTCTTCGTGTATATCCTTGCCGCGAATAACAACCTTAGGAGGTGGATCGCCCGGCTCCAACGAGGATCTCACCCAGATCTGGAAGTAAAGAGCACGACCTTTGACGACGGGAACGCGGAGCGTATAAGCGCCTCTCCGCCAAATACGTATCCCCGGAGGCACTGAGTAGTAGTTGTCCCAATCTATTTCGACGTGTGTGTTTTCTATGGGACCGATGTCAGGAGTTTCCCTTCCTATTCGCGGTTGATCTAGAGCGTCAAGTTCCAACAGAGAGGGGTCAACCTCTTCGCTAAGATCCGTACCCCTGTCGAAGTCGTTGATGAAAGCGGGTCTCAAAGCGAAGAGAAGATCCCTGAAGTGCTCGAAGGAAGTGTAACCGCTATGTTTGCCTTGAGTGCTGCCGTAAAGACCATACTTGAAAAGGTAGTTGTGGATGCAATCGACAGTACCGTACATGGTTGAAGTTCCCGTAACAGCTTTGTAACAAGCGTAAATCAAACAATTTACGAGATAGGTATTAGGATCGCTTTCACCAGCACCTGTGAAAGCTTGATAAGCCCCCATGATGATACTGTTCCAAAGCTTTTGGCCGGAGGAAAGAGATATCGCAGGTTCGCCACCTATTATCAAGTTGTTCGCTGAATCGCGAAGATGCTGCGTACCTCTCATCAAGATGGAGCAGGTGACAGCACAGCCGTCGACCGCAGTGGGAGCAATAACGAGGCTTTTCTCCACAGTTACATCCATCGCACCCTTATAGCCGCTGAACAACGCACAGCGTATAACGCGTGCGCTGGTCGCTCCACCGACAGCAGCATGTGGACTGAAAACTATAGAGTTTTCGAGAGTGCAGCCGCCGCCCATCTCACTAACCCCCCAAAGCGTTGGTCCGTATAACACACTCTCGTCCATCTGCCCATCGATAAGCACGTTCTTGAGAGTAATGTACGTCAAGCCATTGAAAGCGACAACGCTCTCTTGTCCGGGAGACCTGGTCTCATCCTCGTATGCCACTGTGATACGTACAGGACCGGGGCGCTCGAAGTTGAAATGTGCACAGTCAGGGTCACCCTCAAACACGATTGGAGCTTCCGTATCTCCCGCTGTAACCATCGAAATCGACTCCCTGTAAACACCGGGAGCTATATAGACTACATCGCCAGGCGAGACCATGTTAACAGCCTTTGTTATTGTTCTCCACGCTTGATCTTCGCTTGTACCCAGGTTTAGATCGTTACCTCCCGTTTTGACATAGTAGGTTGCCATTTAAATTACCTCCAAATCACTGAATATTGCGTAGCTCTCCTCTTGCGGGTCAAGCGCTTCAAGGTAAACCTCAATAACATCATCGTGAGAGGAGGAAATCGGTCCGATAGTCAAAGTCTCCCATGAGCCTCCACCAGTAGCAGAAATCGTCAACTCTCCTATATCCTTCCCGGTGATTCGCATGCGCGGCCTTTGTGCTGTAACCGCATTAAACCGCACTCGGCATCGTACAGTGAAGTTGATGTCTTTCTTCACGGTAAACTCAAACCTGACATAACCCTTACGCGTAATTCTGATGCCTGGCCACCCGCCGTAAAAATAGTGGTAATCAAGCTCCATTTTAGGGGAAGCAAAAGGACCTATGCCAGGCTTGTCGTCCCAAACGCTTATGTTGCCTAAGAAGATGTCGCTCAGGTCGGGCAGCGGAGCGTCACTGTTTGTTTTGTCGTAAAAGCCAATGATGTCAAACATCAACGCTTGCGCTATTTTCTTTACGGTCCGCAACGATGTAAATCCTGCGCACTTGTAGGGAGTACCTGTTGACGGACTTGCTGCACAGTAAAGTCTATAACCTTCGTGATCCGTCTGTATCCCTCCCATACCTCTGCAAAGGAAGTAGAGGGAGTTGTAGCACTTACTTGAGCCGGGCTGTGAAACTGCCATTTCTATCGAGTTGTATGAGTTTCGTATCCCCTCTGTCGAAGCGATTGCGATGCAATGGTATCCATACCCCGAAATACCAAAGTCTCCGCCCAACGCAACGCAGTGCACCGCGGTCGTGCCTGTGAAGACAGAGCCTCCTGCAATCCCTAAACACTTCGAAGCGATGTCGTACCCTGAAAACGCGTGGTCTCCTCCAACCCCTAAGCAATTGTACAACTCTGAAACACCCTCAAAGGCGGAGGTGGTGCCGTGGGCTACAACATTCTCACAAATAATACCGTCAGAGTAGTACTTCGCTTTCACAGCATAGTCGCCAGCGAGAGACTCCACACCATCAACGACAACGTTTTTAAGAACAACATAGGAACTGTCACCGAAATCCCAAACGGTATTCGATTGGGGTATCTCGTCCTCGTCACAACCCGTGATCCTCACAACTCCTGGGTAACAAAGTGTACCAAATTTTGACGCACTAGGATCACCAATAAACTGTATTGGAGAGACGTCGGTGCCACTATTCGCGACAACAACAGTTCCTCTGTAAACCCCGGGGGCGATGTATACTATGTCACCTGCCTGTGCGACTTCCGCAGCGTGGGTAATTGTAGCCCAAGCATTAAATGCTGATATTCCGCTATTTTCGTCGTTTCCTCCCGGACGCACGTAGTAAACCGCCATCTAAAGTACCTCCTTTAAACATCGCCTATCAAAGAATGTATCTTCTGGATCTCTTCCGACGACGACGGATCGTCCATCACTAAAGACACAACAGGTTTCGTTGCATACAACGTGGTACACACGGTGGGCTTTGCTTGTAACGAAGTGTCGCTTCAACATCCTTGTTGGCTTTTGGAGGGCAACTTCCAAACCCTCGAACCTAAGCCCACCCACATCAGCCTTTTGGAGAAGATTTTCATCTATTTTTTCGCCCGCGAAAACACTTCCATCAGCTTCGATAAAAAACATCTTACACCTCGTCGTAACGGAAAACAATAGGAAAGTCCTCTAAAACCCCCCAGTCAGCGTCAGACCCGATTCGAAGCTGCAGAACGAGAGCCTTGCTTGACGCAGGGCTGCTGTAGGGGCCGCTATCAAGAGTTCCGGGTGTAAAGTAAGTAAAGCTGTTGAGAGAACGTACCGGCTCTGCCTCACCTGAGTAGAAGGGGTGGGTTTCTAGATCTTCGGTAGATGGGGGCACATACTGATCCTCAGGACAACCTATGTCCCCCGACCCTCTGTAACCTACAAGGACGTCGCCTCCTTCGCCTACGTTCCAATCGACCTTAAACGGGACGAAAAACCGTATGTTGCTTACGGTCTTACTTTCAAAGTCTCCGCTAAAAGACAAGGCCAAGTAAACCCACTGAGAGTTGGCAGTCTCATCCGGAGGTGGTAGAGTGATAGGATTCGAGAAGTCCAGTACTGTTGGATCGTCTGCAGCTTTGAACCAAACAGCAGGGGCTTCAACTTTATTAGGATTGCCCGTAGAACCACCAATCCAAGTTTCGACTTTAACGACCATCTTATCCTCCCCTATTGCGGCAGATAGACTTGAGTACGGGCGAAAAATCTCTCGCCCGTACTGTTCTTAAGAAGCTCTGTGTACATCGGCACACCTTGACCTACTTGGTCAACTGCTGAGGGGCTCCCCTAGGTCGTATCAGTCACGCTGTAAAACCTAAACTGTATAAATTTTCCTGCGGTTACTCCGGAGATCATGGAGTCTACTGTTTGACGCTTTATTTTGTAGGTGTAATAGAGAGCAACAAACGCCTTTATGGTGTAAGCAAATTTTAACTCCTGCTGTCGTGTATTTTCAAGGTCGTAAGAGTACCCCAAGTCTATAACACTGTTGACAACGTAGGTAAAGGGGAGAGACTTTCCTGCCTTTACATCGTAGGCGAACTGCAGATCCTTAAGTCCGAATATGCTGTAAGAAAAGATCAGACGGAAGACACCGCTGAGGTCGTATTCGTAGTAAAGCGAACTCGGCAAGGCGATCGAGTAGATGAAGGCAAGATCCTTTGGAGGGGTTGCATGTATTGTGTAACAGAACTCCAGGGATGTTGTGGCTCCCACATTGTACGTAAAGAGCAGTCCTGCACCTCCTGCAATACCGTAGACCTCCAACAAATCCTGAGAAACGGAAGCAAGCCGTCCTTCAGCAAACAGAACACCTGCAGGGTCGTCGCGATCCACAGCAAAAGCGGTACCAGCAAAAGCAATAAATCCGAACAGTTTACTGATTTGGACCGAGAACCTCTCATCAACTTCTCGCGTACTCATGCATGAAGAAACGGAAGATGCAACAGCATTCTCAGATTGTCTAGGTATCGTCGAAAGGGCGAGAGTCAATCGACCTACAAAAGCAAGAGAAAGAGCACGATCGCGTACTCGAATTGTGGCGCACAGCGACGAAGAGCTCTCAGTTTTCTGATATTGTGTGAAAGTGTACGGATCTCCAGGAGCAACCTGTAAGGGGTAGAGCAAAAAGTCCAAAGGCCGCGAGGAAAGCACAACAATCTGCCCTCGTTCCTCTCGGACCGCAACGGTTTGAGCAACACTTACTGTTCTTCTCCCGATAGTTACAGTCTCTCCACTACTAAACTCAACCAGATCGCCCCCGCTAAAGGCAAAAGCAAAATGTCCGGCAGCAAGGTGTCGCCGCGAAACCGCTGAGTACACCTCTCTGACCGCAACGGCCGCAGAAAAAGTCGCAGCGTTTTCGGTTTTCTTCTCAATCTTGATACCAAGAAGCTCACCAGAAACAAAGGCAAACTCGTAAACAGGAAGCGAAGAGCACAAGGTTCCCGAGACAGTGAAAAAACACCCCGAGATGCCTCGTATTCCTATAGAAGCAGAAAGCGACGATGAGACCGAGGTAGAAACCGGAGTACTAAACCCCTCAACGGCAGCGTCCCTAAATACCAAACCCTTAGACTCTCCAAGTCTCAAAATACTGAGAACGGCTCCCGGAGTATAATCCCGTCTTTGTATGGTAGAGGAGAAAGAACTGGAAACTTCGTTTATCTTTGTTGTAGATTTCCAGAAAGTTTCGACCGCAACGCTTTGAGAATAGGCAAAAACAATCTTACCGATTGTCGGTATGTCGTGCCCGTCTCGAACTTGCACGGTAGAAGAAATTGACGACGCAGACTGTACGGCGTGACGACCTCTGTCCACCATCCAAGTGTTGTAGAGGTCGCCGCCCTCGAAAGGAACCCTTCCGATTTGCGAGCGCGCCACACGTTGAAGATAGCCAACATCAACTACAAAGTCACGATCAGCAAACGGTATGTTGGAGTCGTAGCCTATAGGCGGTGGAGGGGCAGGAGGCATCTCCGTTGTGTACAGGAAGCGAAGTGCCTTTCCGGCAAAGATGTCGAAGAAGAAAGGTAAAGTTTTGGCTCCCCGGTAGTTAAACCAGAAGGGCAGGTCTCTTGTAAGTCTAAAGGAGTAAGTAAACAGTAAGTCGCTCGAAGTGAGGAGAGAGTAGCAATAGTCCAGATCCGTTTTTACAAGAAGGTCATAGTAAAAATTAAGACTACGCGAGACGAAGACGTCGTAAAGAAACTCCAAATTCTTCAATACAAGAACACTGTAAGAAAAGGGCAGGTTCGCGGAAAGGAAAATGCCGTAACTAAAGTTTAAATCTTTCGAGACGCAAATGCTATACCGGAACGGTAAAGGGGAGTCTCGAAACGCTACAACATCGAAGCTAAAGCCTAGAGCAGCCTCCTCGTATAGGGTTAGGACAGATGAAACGGTGAAGCTTTTGGTTGCCATCTATTTCACGCTTTACATCCTTCAGTATTCTGCCTAACAAAAGTCTTTTCCTTAAAAGGAAGCAAACCAACCCAGGCGACAGCGCTACTTGGGTTTAACCCAATTGTCCGACCCAAAAACACCTCGTACCACACTTTCCAGGACATGTTCTGGTGCAACCCTAGAGTCCCTGTCGAGTGTGTCGGAGGAGAAAAGACTCTCCTCATAGAAGCTCATCTTAAATATCTCGCAATTTCTCCAGGATTTCCTGAAAAGGAGGGTTATGTAACACTATTGATATAATCGAGTGTGCTTTGCGCGGCTTCGAGTGCAGCGGCGAAGTCGCCGGATTGTAGAGCGCTCCTCGCCATGTCGGCAAAGCGGTCAAGAACTGCGACTTCCGGCGCATTAACGTCGTACTCATATTGTGACGGCGGAAAGCGAACCTCGAAAGGTCGTGCGATCTCGTTAGCTTCGGCGGCGCTCTGCATGAAAGAGAGAAACTTTTGTCTCCTTTCGGGAGGTAAGTTCCAAACCATCAACAGAGGAGCTGCAAACTCATTCATGTAGTCTCTGAGCATGTCCTCCCACCCACTAAAAGCGATAGGCGCGGCTTCACCAAACTTCTTGAGAAAGCCGCAAACCATAAGGATCCACTCATCGTAGTCGAAAAGCTCGCGCTTTTGTGATTTTTTGTACATTTCCTTCCACCCCGGTATTTGCTCTAAACGCAGGTCAGACGGTTTGACTTCCTTGTCGGTACGTACTTCGTCGAACCGACCCGCCATTGTAATACACGGAGCTACTCCTGTCTGCTTGTACCTGTTCTTCTCGAAAGTCAAAACAGGAGTCTCCCTTTTGTTCAAGCGGTGGTACGTTATTTTGATAACGCGTTCCGGTTTCACCCAGATCGCACCTCGGAAAGGACCTTTACTAGGTCCCTCAACTTTGCGGGAAACTGCCCACTTATACCACTCTGGGCGCTCCTTGATTTTGAAGCCGGTACCTACCTTGCCAATGTAGCGGAAATTACCTTTTGCGTCCATGAGAGCAACATGTACAGCGGACATTTGCTTACCCTCATCCGCTGTAATCGCTATAACAGCAACATCGAGAGAAAACTTCGGCTTTATCTTGATGACACGGTCTCGCCTTACAACTACGCCTTCGTACCTGTCATGCTCGACGAGTTTCCAGAGCTCCTTGACGCTTTTTCCCGAAAGCACAGGGTGTACGAACTTACCCTTCTTGAACAGCCTTTGTATGAGCGCAAACCTATCAGAGTAGTCATCTTTGACGGGACGGCCTTGAAAGTCGAGTACGTCGAAAACCGCAAGTTTGATCCTTTTCTCACTCTCCGGTGTTGGTTTGCGCAAAATAGAAATAGCATCAGGGTAAGGAAGAGGTTTGCCGCTCTCGTCGACAGCGTAAAGTTCACCAACGAAGTAACACCTTCCGTACCTTTTGAGGCGTCTTTTCGCCTCTTCCGTCACGGGGAAGTCACTTCGAGCCCTACCCTCAAGAGAAATAGTAAAAGCAGACCTCTTCCCGTCGAAGTAAAGACCTGAGAGCTCCCCATCGATTTTGATCTCTACGATGTCACCCCTCTCAGGTGAAAACTCCGTATACTCCACAGACTCCATGTTGAGTACAGACGACTTGTAGTCACGGAGCTTTCGCACTAAAGGGTTGGTCCTCTCGAGTCGCTGCTGCTTCATCACTCAAGACCTCTCAAGCGCAGCTTGCGAAAGTCTTCAACAGCACGTATGTCATCTTCAGAGAGCCCTATCATTTTCAGCTGTTTCGGGCTAAAAACTGCAAGCGCCTTCTCGAGCACCCCTTGCTCACGCGCCTTTTTCACGGTCGTGGCAATGTGTGCTCTCAAGTTATGTATCTCACCGAGCGTCGTGCCGGGAGGACGTGTTTCAAGGTAGTTTATCACCTCTAGAACGAAACGGCGTAGATAGGAGACCAGCTGATGCCGGTCCGGGTTGTCAACACCGTACTCGAGTAAAGGTTCCAGCTCCTCCTGTATCCTCGCCCACTCTTTGATTTCGCGCACGCGGTCAGCGGCAACACGCCTTATGGAAGCAAGCTGGAACTCCTTCTCCCGGCAAGAAATGTCTAACGCCTCAATCTGCAAGAGGATATCCTCGCGCTCCAGATCGTCATCGCACTCCTCAAGTTTACGCTCCAACATCCTCTGCCTCAAGCGCAGTCTTTGAAGCGTGTTCTTGGTTTTTTTGAACTCGAAGGACTCTCTGACAAGCTGCTCAAGCTGCGCCGTTTGCTCCCGCACAGATTGCCAAAACTTAGAGTCAGGAGTGGGGAACGTAATGTCGTTCAGAACAGAGATTCTCATCTCTGTCGGAGTGCGGAAGACAACTTCTCGCTCCAAAAGAGTGCGCACACGCGGCGCTATCCTTTTAAGAGCTTCTAAGTCGTCCTTCCGAACCAGATCTCTCTCGAGAAGATCCAAGAAGTTCCCTTCCATCCTTCACCTCTTCAAGGGCGGAAAAGACACGTGCAAAAAAGGTTTGAGTCGCTGCGAGTAAGAGATTTATCTTTTGGATTTCTGTCGTGAATCTCTGTTCACACTCCAGAAGGCCATTCATGGTTGTCTCCTTGTCTCGACGAAGATGTCGAAAAGCTTTTCGAGCAGCGTGCTGTTTTGCTGCAGCGTTACTGCAACGCCACGCAAAACGCTTTCGAGCGCGGAAAGTCTCTCCTCGTAGCGCTTGACCAGATCTGTATACTCCTGACGATGTCGGTTTTGGGAGTTTACATAAGCTTTCCACAAGCTGCAAATTCCTCCGATCAAAATCGCGGAAAGTCCCCAGCCACCATAGTTAGTGAGAGGGGTAACGAGATCCATCTTGCTCCTCCACACTTTCCTTCTGGCCGCTCGCCTGCCTCTGCTCGAACTCCCGTATTATCTTAAGCCATGCCTCCTTGGTAAATGCTTTGTGAGACTTGATTTTGGATCGTACAAACTTTTTGAATGCCATCAGAGATCACCCTCACAAACATAGTAGGATGTGCCGTTGGACGAAATCTTCGGGCCAAAAACTTTACGCCCTCCAACAGGTTCTGCCCTCCGGCGCTCGCCAAAGACCTTTCGCCTCGATTCGCTTTTCGCCTTTTTACTTGCCAAACCGAGAGGAGGTACTGTTGGAAGAGGTGACGTTGTTGGTGTAGTGGGAGTAGTAGGAGTAGGTGGCTTCGAGCTTTGCTCCTGCGAAAGTATCTGTTCGAGACGTTGCCGGTACACAGGATCAGCAACAGTTCCGATCTCCTCCTTCAACCACTTGATAACCTGCCCGTAATCGAGATTGAACACGTCACAGAGCAGCCTCAACGGAATTTCTCCGCGCTCTCTTAGGCGAACCAAGAAATTCTTCTGCTGCACATCGTCGACCAAGTTCATTTTCTCGAGCCAATTGATTTCGGGAAGAAGAAGCTTTGGCTCGCTGTTTCTTACTTTATGATCAAGCTCTGCCTTTGTTCTTTTGTAGTAACCACGCGCCTCTGCAATAGGGCGCGCAAGCTTGTTCCGTACCCAAAGCTCCAACAACCCCCTAAGGGCCAGATATCGGAGTTGCAAAACCTCAAAAGCAACACTAGCGTTGGCATAAGTGTTGCCTGTGACTATAGGCTTTCCATTTCTCCTCGCTATAAAGAAATGATTTGGCACTTCGAAGGAGAAAACAGTGCCGCTATATGGTCTTCTTCTAACGGTGATACGCGGACGTTTGTCCTCTACAATCTTCGAGAAGCTTACAATCCACTTGTCCCCACGCTCTACCTTCGCCGTGTAACCTAGCTTGAGGAAAACTTCCTGCAAATCGTCGGCGAAGCGCTTCGTGGACACTTTAACGCTTCCCCTTGGAAGCGATGGGTCGATATTACAGGCCTTCAAGAACCCCTCAACAAAAAAGCGCAACTGAAACGGTGGTAAGTTTTTGATTGACTGGTCTATAAACCTCTCTTTAGCGTTCCTTCCTACCAATGTCGCTACGGCTGTAGCAACGGAAGCATCGATGGAAGTGTACCACCAGCACTTCTCTCTGTAGTTATAGGGGCGGAGCATAAAGGGTACGCGGTCACACAGCTCGTCAAGAAACTTGTTTCTTCGAGAAACGGTAAGACGCATTGACGTTAAGACGCGGGAGCTTGGGAAGTGTTTATAGGAAATGCCAACAGCGGCGTACGCTCCTAGAAGCTCCAAAAAAGTAGGCGTTTCCACTTCCCACTCGTGAGATGCATGCTGCGAAGGTGGCGCCTCGAGGTGGATAGTAGGAGGAAGAGGCTTACCATCCCAAACAAGGTCGCAGAGAGCAAAATGCGAGGTCGCCTCGTCGGCTCGTACCACTTCGTAGTGCACAGCATCCCGGGACAAAAGACAGCGATGATTTGGAGTCGCAAGCTGATTGACAAAATCACTCTCGAACTCGATAAGCTCTCCTTCGAAGTGATATGCAACTTTTCCTTGGTGTCGATGGTACTCGATCTCGAATGTTTCGGGGTTAACCGTGGCTATCTTGTCCCAAGGTTTAACCTCCGTATACCTCTTCCAGCCATTGAGCGTCAGAACTTCGCTGTCCTCAGAGAGGCACGGACCCTCTCCGTGAATCATTGCCTTGTTCGTGAAAAGAGCTGCCAAAATACGTCGCTCAACAAACTCAAACTCTGGCAATATAGGTAAAATCTTACCGGTTGAACCTACGTACTCAACTCTGAGAGCGTAGTTACCAATCAACGCGAAGTTTGGGTCGTAGGCAGCCTGCGCTAGCAAGTGTGCAAAGGCGTCAATGTCCTCCGACGAGGGGATCCATTCGCCCTGCGGATCCCCTAACTGGAAGATCCGCAACGGCGTTATGTGTCTCTGCGCAATCGCGAATTGTGCCCGTCTGAGGTGGTCTTCGTAGAGCAACTCGCGCAGGCATCGTAAAACTATACTTGTGCCCCTAAGGTCGTATGGGTGTTCCTTCCTCGCAATTTGTGTGACGTTGAAAGAGTCTAAAGGTATGTTTTGTCCGCTTTCAATTGACTCGATGATTATGGGGTCGAGCTTTTCTCGTATTTCCTGAGACCGGGGATCGTCTGACTTTATAATACCTATCAGGTACTCGTCGGGCTCGAGCTCGAGCTGCACGTTTTCGCCGTACGCCAGAGGTGTCGCGACAACATTGATGTAATCAGGGTTGAGAAGAACAATTTGGTCAAAGCACTGCTCAGTGTCATTCCAATGTAAGAAGGGATACGCTTCTCCTAAACCCCAATACTCCTTAGCTATGTAGAAGAGATTTTGGAACAGATCGATCTTTTCGAATATCTCCTCGTACTCCTGAAGGACCTTCTCATCCTCGACCCCTGTGAGAGTGAACCGTCCAATCGGTATCTCGGCGTGCATCGAAATGCAGTTACCGACATACGGGTGGAAAACAAGATAGTATCTGATCCAGCGATTTAGTACCTTATAAGTGTAAGGGAGGTAAAAGTTTATAGGCTCAAAAAGCGGGCCGACGATGTCCGGCCCTACCCACTCTATGTTTGGATCGCCGTACCCGCCTAAGCCTGGGGTTTGAGCGGTGCGCTGCAGGGCTCTCCTTTCCACAGGCGTAAGCTGCTCTTCTGTACGAGGAGAGACTGAAAGAGGTGAGGCAGTAATCGTTCTGAAGTAAGGCCGTGGCGGCGGGTCACGGCTCTCAACCGTTGCCCTTCGCTCAGCTCCTCGTCTCGCTCGCTGAAACTCCTCCTCTAAGTTACTCGTAATTATCATTTTCCCACCTACCAGATCTCCTCCAGATCAACTTGATCAAGAGCGACAATCTGGATTTTGGATTTACGGAGTTCGTCGAGAGTCATCACTTCACCGTCGTCCCAAACGACGGCGAGCTCACCCTTAGCGGTTTTTCTAATCACCCCAGAAATGTAGGGGCGATCAAGAACAAAAACACGCTGCCCGGGCACGAGACCGGAAACACGCGCCCGCTCCCTAGACTGTTTGGCGGTCACTTGCTTAACCTCCTCAGGCCAGAACTCAAAAAGGGTGTCGTTGATTTCGACCATAAGACGGCCCTCTTTTGTTTTCTTGACCACACGCCCAACGCCTTCAGTGGTGGCCACAAGGAAGTCCCCCTGGTTACCGCTGTTAGGTCCCGAGGGGCCCGACGGCTGGGTAAACGGTGCCGTGGGGACGTCACGTGCTGTAGGAGGGCCCAAAACAGTTGTTTCACGCTCTTCAGCGGTAACAGTCTCCTCGTCTGTTTTGGGCTCTTCCTCAAGTTCTTCTTCAGACGCTTCGCCTTGAGGAAGAGCGGGCTCCGCTACCGCGATCGTAACATAAACGGCAGTTTTACCATTCAGCGTGAACAGCGGCGACAACGAAACGTCGGCCTCGGCATAGTCGAGCATTTCCTTAATCTTCTCCTCTGTAAGATCGGAGACGGGACCTGTAACGGTGAGAAGAAGCTTCCCTGGAAGGTATTGTTGATCGACAATCTGTAGCTCCTCTTCTTGTGCCGTTGACAAGCTTGCGAGGGAGCTGGCAATAGCCTCAAGCTCGTCGATCGCTTTCTCAAGCGCCTCCTTTTGAGCCTCAACAGGAGCGCCCTTGAGAACGCGCAACCTTTCCGCAATCTTCGACAAGGCAAGGTCGGCGAGCTCCATTTCGTGAGGAAGTCCCGAAAGAATTATCTCCGAAACCAAACCTTGCACCTTTTGCACTTTAGGTTTGAGTTCTTCAATTGTCTCCTCGTTCGCCTCCCAATACAATTCGTTAACTGCGTCAAGAAAATCTCTGAGGCTTGCTAGATCCTCCTGATCCTCCTGCGCAGTTTTTTCAAGACTTGAGATCTGCTTGCGCAGCTGCGAGAGGTCCCGAGCCGCGTCCTGCAGGATGATGTCCAGAGCCTCGTAGTCACCATCAGAAGCTGCAACTGCAGTCGAGAGCGACATAGCAACGTCAGCAAGGGACTGCAGAAGGGGCGAAAGTCTAGAAACTCCTTCACTCTGTGCTGTAGTACCCCGCAATCCCCAAAGTGAGTTTACAGCAACTTTGACCTTGCCTAAGATAGTGAGCAAGTCCTCTGCAAGCTTTCGGACCTGCGGATTATCACTTGAATGCGCTTCGCGCGCCTCAGCCGCAGCAGCAATGTAGTTCTCGAAAATCGGTCTCAAAATCTCGACACCTGCAAGTTTGTACCTTTTCTGCTTCGGTTCCAGAACAATTCTCTCAGTACCTAAATGCTCCGAGTTACCGTCATCCCACAGGACATCGATGAGCGTTCCATCGGGTTGTTCGTAGACATACTGAATTACACCTGAACGTCCTAACTTTTTGTCTCGTACTCTGTCACCAGGCTTGAAGGCCTGCATCTTTCATCCTCCTCACTTAAAACTCCACTTGCCATCTAGGAATAAACGTTTGACCCTCTAAGATCCTTGGGGCAGTTATTCTGTCGACTATAAAGCTGTGTATTCTCCCCTTCACCGGATTGTACGCAAAAAGATAAATGTTCGGACCGGGAAAACCTGCTCTCACCGAATAAGGCTCAACCTCATACGTACCCGTGTAACCATCATTTCTTGTGTACGTGAATTCGACCATGTAAAGGTTGCGCGCAGCCTCAGCAATCGTTTCAAGAACACCGTAGGTTTCTATTTGTCCCTCAACGCGCTTGAATCCTTCAGGTACGGGAAGAGGCCGTAAAGTTCGAATTGGACGGGCTCTGAAAATTAAGAGTCTGTCCATCACCTCACCATCCGCTTGTAGCGCTTCCACGCAAACTCGTAATCGTCACGGCGATCAGGACCCAAACGCTTTTCGAGATATCGCCACGCTGCACGCGTCCCGTACTCTCGTGCAACTTCCACAGCGCCCTGCAACACCTCTTTCTCGTTTTCAGGTACTTCACCTTGGGCAAGCGCTTTTAACCACTCTACGAAGTCTGGTCGCGCAGCTGTCCGAAAGGGTTTTCGGCAGCCTCCTTCAGAACTCCGAACAGGTAGTCAAGGGAAACAAAACCGTTGACCTCACCTAGCGTCGGTATCATCGCAGCAAGAGCCTCCCCTGAAAGGTACTCCTTCTCTCCCTTTTTCACGACAAACTTCTCAGGAACCAGAAAACCACCAACGGGAACGTCAATCC
>Ga0190354_1000049_pt1 | contig 17876 bp, 19 predicted proteins | sample 4872131213_MG_FD_163436 | JGI IMG/M metagenome (GOLD analysis project Ga0190354, IMG submission 163436) | Hydrothermal vent microbial mat bacterial communities from Southern Trench, Guaymas Basin, Mexico - 4872-13-12-13_MG | ecosystem: Environmental > Aquatic > Marine > Hydrothermal vents >...
CCCTTTCATAGAAGGTTGCTCCGGGAACTAAATCGACGATTGAAGCGATTTTTGGGTTATCCTTTGGTACACTTAATCTCAGAGAGATTTCTATAGAGCCTTCGTAGGCGAAATGATAAATTAATTCAATTTCCTCTCCTAAGTCTACACCAGTTATTGTCGACAAATGTTTTACGTTGAGTTCTCTACTTAAAAAGGAAACAGCATCCTTTATCGCCTCTTTTCTAATTTTAACAAAAATCCTTCTTGTTCTCAGAATACTGGCTTCTAAAAAATTGTTTCCGAGAAACTTCTTCATTTTTTCAACTATTTCATCTTCAGAAAGCATTCTATTCGCCTCTCTTCCCGATTTTTTGAATAAGCTTTGCTATTCCATCGATTATTGCCTCCGGTTTAGGTGGGCATCCTGGAACGTAGACGTCGACTGGCAGTACTGCGTCAACTCCGCTGTGAACGTTGTAGCAATCTTTGAAGGGGGCTCCGCTGCATGCACATGAACCTATTGCGATTACATACTTTGGTTCAGGCATTTGCTCATAAACCCTCACCAGTCGACTCCTAACTTGCAGGGTTACTGGGCCGGTAACCGCTAGGATGTCTGCATGGCGGGGGCTTCCCTCTAGTAAAATTCCGAATCTTTCAACGTCAAATCTCGGAGTTAGAGCCGCCACAAGCTCTATGTCACAGCCGTTGCATCCACCAGTGTTAAAGTGCAATAGCCAAGGGGATTTTTTAAATGCCCACTTCATAACTACCGTTTAGACACGCCTCCTCATGATTAGGAAGGTGAATACAGCCATCAGAACAATCAATGAATAAATTGTTGGAAGATACCACGGTGCAGAGGATGATATTGCAATTAGAAATGCGAAGACGTCAAATATCAGAAAGTAAACGGCGAAAATGAAGAATCTTTCAAGGTTTAATCTAACTTCTCCAACTGGTGGAGGTTCTTCTCCGCATGCGTAGGAAATAGTCTTTCCCCTTCCCTTCTTTTTCCCTTTCGCAGAGATTTTTCCTCCAATTAAATATATCAATAAGCCGAGTGAAAATGAAATTGCGAAAGCTGTGAGCAACAGAATAAGCGGGTTACCTTCCATTTTTATGCGCCTCTGAATCAATTCACAAGTTTAGATTATGCGTATAAATGTTTCTCACAAATTAACAAATTTTAAAGGTAAGACTTTTAAGTAACCTCTTTCGTGTTCATATAAGTTTATGAAAATAGGGGAGATGACCTCTAACGGTCAATGAAATAGCACAATTTGCACTAATAATTTTGGCGTTAATGTTTGCAATACTAGCCGTTGAGCTAAAGGATATTCTTTACGCCATTCTAAGCTTCTGCGGAATGTGCATTACCATCGGGGCATTATTCTGGATTCTAAACGCCCCCTATGTTGCAGTCTTTCAACTACTAGTCTACGCCGGGGCAATAGTAGCGTTGTTTATAGCGGCAGTCATGCTTACAACGAGAAAAGAACGTTTAGGGTGAAAGAAATGAGCATGGACAAAATAGAGATTGCAGGACTAATCTTGGTTATAACCGCAATTACTTTAGTATATGTTTTCATTTCAAAGAACAGCTTTCCAGCATTTATTTTTGCAGAAAATCATTGGAAACCAGTTGAAATTTCAGGACATGTAGGCGCTGAAACAGCTTGTTTCATGTGGAACTACCGCTCTTTAGATTTGATTGCGCAAGTTTCGGTTCTTTTCGGAGCGGCAGTTGGATGCTTAGCAATTTTGAGAAAGGAAAAGGAAGGGAGAAAATGAATACGCTAGATTATTATGTTGCATTTTCAATAGCCCTCTATGTTATCGGAATTTACTGCCTTGCAACAAAGAGGAATATGATAAGAATCGTTTTAGGAATTGAAATTCTAATAAACGCTGCAAATGTAAACTTCATTGCCTTCTCAGCTTACAGAGCCGAAGGTTTCATTGATCCGTTCGCCCATTCAGTTGTGATAATTTCCATAGCCCTAGCTGGCTGTGTAAGCGCTGTTGCCCTAGCCTTAGTTGTTTACGCTTACAAGCATTACGGCACTTTAGACATTAGAAAACTTAGACGTTTGAGGGGATAACCGTGATTCCTTATTCCCCTTGGCTTTCGTGGATTATACCTCTCGTCGGAAGTTTCCTAATGCCTATTTTGGCCAAGTTAAATCAAAAAATTCGAGACTGGACGCCCTTCTTACTAGTTACAGTTTCTTCAATCTTTACTTTTTCAATGCTTCCAGACGTTTATAACGGATATTCAAGCGATATAACTGTCCAGTGGATTCCTTCCTTTAACTTAACAGCTGGCGTGTTAGTTGATTCTTTAAGTGTGTTTATGGCAGGCCTAGTTTCGTTTATAGGAGCGCTCATTTTACTCTACTCAATCGGGTACATGGCTGAAGAAGAAGGTTTAACACGATATTACTTTTTCATGCTACTATTTATCGGAGCCATGATAGGCCTAGTTATGGCTGATAACTTTTTCCAACTTTACATCTTCTGGGAAATAGTAGGCTTATGCTCGTATGCGCTCATAGGCTTTTGGTACAAAAGGCCTGAAGCAGTTAAGGCGGGAATGAAAGCGTTCATAGTAACGAGAGTTGGAGATCTCTGCTTTCTAATCGGAATTTTGATTCTTTACTTCAATTCCGGTAGTCTCAACTTTCTAGTCTTAAAGGATCAATTGACATTCGGGCTTTTAGGCACATCATTAATTATGTCTGTAGCTCTACTTATGTTCGGAGGAGCAATAGGTAAATCTGCTCAAGTTCCACTTTTTGTTTGGCTTCCAGATGCCATGGAAGGCCCAACAACTGTTAGTGCGCTTATACATGCAGCAACCATGGTCAAGGCAGGAGTATACTTAATGGCGAGAATAACAACGATATTTTCATTTTCTACAACTTATCTGCTTGTTGTGGCTTTGGTTGGTGCTGTCACCGCATTTATGGCCGCAACTATGGCCTTAGCAACCTTTGACCTAAAAAGAGTGCTGGCATATTCCACGATTAGTCAGCTTGGCTACATGTTTATCGCCTTAGGACTAGGTAGTTCAGAAGGATGGTTGGCAAGCCAGTTTCATCTTATGAGCCACGCTTTCTTCAAGGCTTTACTCTTCCTCTGCGCCGGAGTGGTTATTCACACTTTGGGAACTAGAGATATGCGTAAAATGGGCGGCTTAAGAAAACATATGCCAATAACGTTTGCGGCTTTCATGATAGGTGCTTTGTCTCTCTCGGCTATTCCTCCGTTTAACGGTTTCTGGAGCAAGGACATGATTCTAGAATCAGCTTATGTACATGGTGGGTATTTCGGTTATCTGATGTTCTTTATTGGAGCAGTAACTGCAGCAATAACTTTCGCTTATACTATTCGAATGGTTGCTCTCGTTTTCCTAGGTGAAGAATCAGAGTTCATAAAGAATATGAGTAGAAAACTGCATGAACCCCTTAAAGTTATGATTATTCCACTTGTAATCTTGGCTTTTGCCTGCCTATTTTCTGGCTTTTTGCAATCTCCTTTCGCCTCGGCTTTTTCTCAAATGGTAATTATTAGAAAGAGCGTTACATTTATGAAAATAGAGGTGGAACCCCTAACCTACTCGCTTCTTTCACTCCTTGTTGGAGGTCTACCAGCCTACTTAATCTATGTGAAAAGAACAGTTCTGCCGCAAAAAATAACTGAGAAAAAAGTTATGGGCTTTATCTACAAGATTTTAGCCAACGGATACTACTTTGACAGTTTTTACAACTTTGTTTTCGTAAGGGGAACTGCTCTAATTTCAAGTAAAGTTAGAAAACTTCAAACTGGAATTTTAAACATTAACATGCTAGCCTTCCTAGCCGGAATTTTATGTCTCATCTTCTTAGCTTTTCAAGGAGGAGTAGTATAATGTTCAGCCTACCATTAGACATACTTCTCATATTCACCGTTACAACTCCGATTGTGGGATGGATTGGGTCGAAACTTCATTCAAAGAAAATTTGTGGAATTTACACGGCGGTTGGCTTAGTTCTTTCAGGCTATGCGCTTCTCAATGTTTCTGCTCAAGTTCTGCTAAATCCAATAACTATCCCATTAGAGGAAAGTCTTTTTCAGTCATGTTTAAGAATTGACGCCTTGAGCGTCTTTATGGCTTCAATCTTCATTTTCTTAGGTTTTTTCGCTTCGATCTATTCAATTAAGTATATGGAAAGGGACTCCGGGACTTCGCTTTACTACACTTTGTTGTTAGCCATGATCAGCGGAATGATAGGAGTGGTATTTGCAGGAGATTTCTTCACACTTTTCATTTTTTGGGAACTTATGTGCATAACGTCCTACGTGCTTGTAGCTTTCAGAAAAAAGCACTGGGAACCAGTCGAGGCCGGATTGAAATATCTTGTTATGAGTTCAGCTGGAAGCACTGCAGTACTCTTTGGACTTTCAATTCTTTACGGTCTAACTGGAACATTAAATTTCGTTCAAATTTCAGAGATGCCAACAGTTACCTCAAACGCTTGGAGTTACGTTAGCCTAGCATTCATTCTAACGGGTTTCGGAGTAAAAGCCGCTATTTTTCCGCTTCATATGTGGCTTCCAGATGCGCATCCAGCTGCTCCCACTCCAATAAGTGCTCTTCTTTCAGGAATAGTCATCAAAACAGGGGTTTACGCAATAATTCGAAGCTTGTTTACAGTATACTCTCCAATAAACTTTTCCTGGCAAATTGCCTTGATAGTGATATCCATTTTAACAATGAGTTTCGGAAACTTGGCTGCACTTTTACAAGATGATATTAAAAGGCTTTTGGCTTACAGCAGCATAGCTCAGATAGGCTATATCTTATTCGCTGTGTCTACGGCTACTACACAAACAGCTGTAACAACTATGAGTTACGGCTTAACAGCCGCTCTCATGCATGTTATAAATCACGCCTTGATGAAGGGACTCCTCTTCCTTTGCGCTGGAGCTTTCATTTACAGAGCTGGGACAAGAAGCCTAAGTGAACTGGCAGGAATAGGCCACAAAATGCCCATAACAGCCATAATGTTCACAATTGGAGCCTTAGCCATATCGGGGATTCCACCATTAAACGGTTTTGTAAGCGAATTCATGATAGTTTATTCCGGCGTTAACTCAGGAATCCTAATTCCAACAGTTATACTTCTGATAAACTTTCTACTTAGCTTCGCCTACTACCTCCGCTTAATAAAAATAATTGTCTGGTCAACCCCAGCCAGCAAATTAAGTAAAGTTCATGAAACACCAGTTTTGATGCTTGTCCCCATAATACTATTGGCTTTAACATGCATAATAATCGGGATTTATCCATCTCCATTCATAGACTTCGCTAGCAAAGCTGTGAAAACTCTCTTGTAGAAAAATGAATTCGCTTACAAAAAGCGGATTTAAACTTCCCACTTTTGAGAAAAACGTTTTGTATAACTTTAAGTTAATTCTTGTGTGGTAAATGTGATGCGTTCCTCAGTGAAAAAAGTGGTCTCTACCTTTTTTACGGTATATTTTATTGTTTTGCTTATTTTTCGTTTGTTAGAGTGACATATGCGGGTTTGGTTGGGCGTTGCAGTTCCTATAATAGTTAGTTTTGGATTCTTCGGATTGCTTATGGCGTTCCGTCCGCAAGCTATTAAGTCTAACCTAAGCAAGAAAGAACGCATAATATTCTCATCACTGTTTTTAGGCGTATCAGTAGTTTTTCTAGTTCTTACCGTTTTAATGATTATAGGCATCCTGCCCTACCCTATCTTAGACATAGAATTCGACTCTGACTAAAACGTATAAATTAACAGCGGAATAACATTAAATCTGGTGCTCCGGCCGGGATTTAAGCATAAATTACCGGTAAATTCATTTTTTAATGTTCTAGCTTTGAAGTGAGTTATGGTTATGCTACTATTTCGTTGTTTGTTGTACGATATAAATTGTTCTTAATCCTCTTAACGCTCTCTCCTACCGCTCTCTCTATTATCCATCGCGGCATTATATTTTATCTAATAAACTTCTGTTCTGTCACATTATTTCTGAGAGTTTTTAAGGCGGCGGCGTATTCGTAAGGATTTTAAAAATAACTAAAATATTGTTTAACATCTCTAAATTAAGTTGGTAAAATCAATTATTTTAAAATATTTTACATTCTCATCTAGCTTATCGGTTTCGCTTTAACAATATTTAAAGAAGGTCATACATGAACTTAATTGGGAGCATGCTCTTCCTGTGGTCTCTGAAAGAGATAAAGTAAAACCCCAGAGCCATACACATATTTAATGGCCTCACGCAAAAGTTGGCTATCGGCATATCCGCCAAGCTGGTGCTAATTATCTGCATATCTAAGGCGTGAATGAGTCCACTAGCTATCCAATCCATATAGGTAATGTTCCAACTATCAAAGATTTTTGACATTATCTGGCTTGCGCAAGCCCGGCTACTCCAATACGATTGTCCAAAACAGCGTGCGCTCGTTAACTTCGACCATCAGCCTTGTCCTGTCACCATCAATATTCAAATTATTAGCTTGTTTAGATACAAAATCATCTTTGGGTAAATCTATTTCGCTATCTTTTCCATAAAATCATAGTTAAAACCTTTTTCTTCGGAATCCTTAGCAGAAACTAATTTTACGATAAAAACTGAGTTCAGCGTGCCCACAAAAATCAATTTAACCACCAAAGTGCAAAGAGATTCTTTCCAATTTCTATCTCCATTCAACGGTAAAATCTATCCATAATTTACCCTTAAAAAGATTTGTTATATTTTTATTTTAGTATAATTTATATAACAAAAATACGCCCTACCCAAATTCGTCCTCTATACTTTCCGCATGCCCAATTTCAGCCCAATTTATGGAATATAACTTTAAAGGTAAGCATGCGGTATCATGTCTTCCCTATGTTTTATTCACTATCGAGAAGTAAATAGGAACCCTTAAATTGAAACCATTTATGTCTCGGAATATTGTAGATCCATGCCTTACTGTGTGTTAATTTAAGGTCGATAATTAATTCGGTCATCTTGATGGTTGAAAGAAGTGGATCAATTACGGGAACTTTCAAGATTTCTTGAAGTTTGCTGTGCAAACCTATCATTCCTCCGCATCCCAGAACTATGACTTCGGCTCTAAAGTTCTTTATCGCGTTTTCCGCCTCATCGACGAGCAGTCTTATCACAGCCTCTCTGTCTTCATCTAATTTCAAAACTGGCAATTCAATTCCACACGAATAGGCTAGTTTCCTATATAAGCCCATTTCAATCATTTTCCTTTCATAAACAGCCCTAGAATTTCGTCCAGTCGAGATTATGGCTATTCTTTTTCCAAGAATAGAGGCGATTACTATTGAAGTTTCGCCTATTCCAAGTACAGGCATCGAAACAAGTTCACGTGAAGCATGTAACCCTGGATCCTCAAAGCATCCTATGACAGCAGCATTGTAACCTTCCATTTCGGCTTTAACAATAGCGTCAACTACTAGTGAAGCTGCTTTGGCAGAATCATAGTACGTTTCAATAGACGTTGGTGCTCCAGGCAAATTAGTGACATGAACTTCGGTAGCACCAGAAATAACTTTTGAGACGCATTCCTTAGTTTCTTTGATCCATTTTTCAGTTGAAACTGGAAGAACTACGAAAATTCTCCTCATATTTACCGCTTCATATCTCTTTTAACAGATTTTCAATAGGAACGTAATCATAATCGAATCCGAAGTGTCTGGGACCGAAGAGTTCTAAGCCCTTCTCTGTACGCCATATTTCCGGGGCCCTGGCGCCTATTACATTAACTTTCATCCCGATTTTTACTTCACTGTTAGTTATTCCGTAGCCATTTTCACCAATTAAACATATTAGATCGGGAGGCATAACGGCGACCTTACCATTTTCCCATCCGATTATATTCTCATTTTTAACCCAAATCCTAAAAATGCTCCCTTTCCATTCATCCGTCCCTTTAATTTCCACTTCTCCAATAAGAAAGCCTTGCTTAACTTTTAACGAATGATTCATTATGAAGCCGCTAAAAATCTTGAAGCCATCCAGAAAATCTACAGCAGCCTCTACAGGGTTTTTCCCATACTCTTTAGCTTTCATAATGGCTTCTCCAAGATTTATGGCTCTTGAAACAGTGTTATTGACTGCTACTCTTTCGGCTTCTTTGACTGCTACCGGACTATCCATCACGAGAACAAAGCCGCCAAAAGCTACGGCTAAACTACGTGCAATAGACTCGTAGCTCGAAATATCTACATAGTCTTCAACAACTACTATGTTCCCGCATGGATCTAGGATAATCGAAGGCACAGCTTTAATTCCATGTATTATATACGATGATTGATTAAGTTCAGGGGCCGAACGCCCTACTTGATCACCATCTAAAGTTGGAACGCCAAGTATTGACGCCAAATGTAAGGCTACGGCGGTGTTTCCTCCCCCGATTTCCGTTGGAATTATAGCTGAGATTCTCCTGCCCAATCTTTTTTCCATAATCCTTAGTCCCTTCATCATGCACCTCTCGTCAAACACTAAACGTTTCTCCTTTTCTTCTGGAGCTGCAATTGAACCGCAAAAGTAAGCGCAAATTACTAGGGATTCAGGATCAAGCTCCGATGCCTCCGCTAATTTTAATTTTCTTCCAGAATTTATGTCATCCATTAACGTTCTAAGTCCTTCCTTCGGGTCTCCTCCTCCGCCCGTCCCAAGAATTGTTGCACCTATTATAAGGTTGTTCACATCCTCTTCCTTCAAGATTCTAACCATTTATTACCACCACATTTACGCTTTTCCAAGTTTTTTGGCAAGGATTGACAGTTCGGGGTGTATGAAGATTCCTTGATCGGAAATTTTTTGTCCATCCATCCATATTGAAGCATTTAAGCATATGCCATCCGTGTGCGATTTGGCGGGACCAGCATTTCCCTTGAAGGATTCGGCTTGGTGACCAAGCCCCCATTCCACGGATCCCCAAACTCTCTCATCCTCAACTATGAATCCGGTTAGCTTTGCCCCAGGGTTGCATCCGTAGGATATATGAGCAATATTATACATTGCTCGATCGTTGAAGCTTTTCAGCCATTTCTCAAAAATTGTTGCTTCTCGACCGCCATATATTTTCTTAACAACTCCCTCCTCAACTTCGAGGCTTATAGAGGTTCTTAATATTCCTAGTTCTTCTGGCGGCCATACAGAACCATCGAAAACTATCGTTCCATTTATCGACTGTTCAATTGGAGCCCAATCGACTTGACCTATAAGCATGTACTCCCCTGGTTTTTCTTTAACTATTCCCTCACAAAATATTGGTCTTTCAGGGTCATTCTCAAATTCTACATCCATCCCGGCAGGCGATGTAATCTTCATTTTTTTCGCTCTTTTTGTGAGCTCAGCTATTTTTTCCTGAAACTCAACTAATATAGGAATGTCAACGCTCCCTATACATCGGATCATCATATCTGATGTCATCCCGGATAAACATAGGTACCGAATCCGGTTCGTTTCCATAGCCTTCATCCAAGGAGTTGAATACAACAGATACTTGTTGGAAAACTCTATCATGATATCACAATTTAACATGGCCGCAGCTAGTGTTTTGGGAATATACGGGTCGGCGGCTTCCGCAACGCCTTTGGGTGCAGGATATAAGAGTATACTAACTTTTCCTCCGGAGTTATAGGCGGCTTTTGCTGTTTCTTCAACAACTCTCCAATCACTTTCAGTATCAGCGTAAATTAAAACTTCTTCTTCAGGTTTAAGCTTAATTAGTTCTTCTATAAGAATTTTTGCGGATTTTGCTAGCTCTAAATCTTTATTCACTGCATCAGCTCCTAGTGTTCGAGTTAAACAGCTGTTTTTGATATAATTGCAATAAACTTTATAAACATTTATAATAAAATGACTGAGTTGATGGTGAAGGAAAATATGAAGAGTATTCTGTCTAAGCAAGCAATAACAAAAATACAAGCAGTCATAATTGCAGTAATAATAATAGTGGCCGCTGCAATAGGGATTGCATATTTTCTCCTACAGCCATCTCCTGGACCTTCGATAGCTGTTTACGCATACGCAACAACAGACGTCGTGGTGTTTTGGGATCCAAGTGAAACTTATTCTAATGAGGTAGTAGTATTTAATAATGTCTATGAACAGCTTGTACGTTATGACCCTTTCCAAGACAAGTTCATACCCGTTCTAGCAACAAACTGGTCAGTATCAGATGATGGCCTAGTTTACAATTTCACATTAAGGAAAGGAGTTAAATTCCATTGCGGACATGAAATGACAGCGTATTCCGTTAAGTATTCAATTGAACGAAATATGCAAGGGTGGGACGGCCAAGGACCTAGAGGAGCGTCATATATCTGGGACCCCGTAGAGGAAATTAACGTTATAGACAATTATACTGTTCAGTTCGTCCTGAAGTATCCTGCCTCTCTACTTACCATAGCCTCAGCTGCCTACTGTGCTCATATTTACTGTGAGCAATGTACAGAGCAACATGGACATGATTGGTTCTATGAAGGCCACGAGTTAGGAACTGGTCCCTATATGATTGAAAGCTATGATAAGGAGAAAGACATGGTTGTACTCACCAAGTTTGATAACTACTGGGGTGGATGGGAAGGGAAACATTTTGACAAGGTAATTATAAAGTCGGTGCCAGAGTGGTCGACGGCAAGGATGCAGTTGGAGGCTGGTGAAGTGGACATTGTGGACAGATTACCTTACGAGGATATAGCTGTGCTCGAACAGAATCCAGATATAGAAATTGTAAGAACCCCAGCGTATCAGAATATGTTTGGATTTTTTAATACAGAAAAGTACCCATTAAATATTACAGAGGTAAGAAAGGCTATCAGTTATGCTGTGCCATACGACGATATAATAAATACGGTCATGAGTGGAAATGCCCGGCAAGCCAGAGGGCCCGTGCCTTATGGATTATGGGGTCATAGCGAAGATTTGCCACAATACAATTACAACTTGACCAAAGCAAGAGACCTCTTAATACAAGCTGGATTCAATCCAGATGAGCAATGGTGCACCTTAATATATACATATAACGCTGGAGACGAATATGAAAGAAGAACAGGCGAACTATTAAAGTCCGAATTAGCCAAGATAGGAATTAATCTTGAATTGCGTGGAATGCCATGGGAGGAGCAGTGGGGAATGGCCCAATCAGAAAATCCCGAGGACAGACAAGACATCTTTGTAATGTACTGGTGGCCAGACTATCCAGATCCTTACACATTCCTAGGACCAATGTTCCACTCTGAAGAAGAAATAGTCTTCAACCTAGCGTACTATGATAATCCAGACTATGACCAGTTAATTGATGAGGGATTTGCAATTGCAGGAACAAATCGAACAAGAGCTGAAGAACTTTACATTCAAGCCCAAAGAATACTAATTGAAGATTGCCCAGTAATATTCTTCTTCGACATGCAATATGTTAGGCCTAAAAGAGCCTCGCTGAAGGGGTATGTTGACAATCCCGCCTATGCTCACGTCGTCTTCTGGTATGACTGCTACCGAGAAGAATAACATTTAAGCACCCTTTTTTATATTTTACTTGAAACGTAGCAAGAACGTGTAGGGCGTTGAAACTAAGTGATTTCATAATCCGTCGGGCATTGCTCTCCATTATAGTTTTACTTGGCGTTTGCGTAATCACATTTTTTATAGCAAGAATTATTCCGGCTAATCCCGCTGCAATGTGGGTTGGAGCCCATCCAACTCAGGAGCAAATTGAAAGAGCCAAAAAAGAGCTTGGACTTGACAAGCCTTTATACATACAATTTCTGATATACATGAATAAACTTTTACATGGAGACCTAGGAGTTTCAATAAGAACTCATAGACCAGTACTTAGTGACATATTATCATTTGCTCCGGCCTCGCTGGAGCTTGTGGGAACAAGTATCATCATAGCCGTCGTTATAGGGATTCCACTAGGAGTTATTTCGGCTACTAGAAAAGATTCTTGGGTTGATCATCTAAGCAGACTTTTCTCTATAGGGGGAGTTTCCATTTTTACGCCTTGGCTGGGTATGATGGGACAACTGCTGTTTTTCAAGTGGTTAGGGTTGCTTCCGGTTGGGGATAGGATAAGCATAGATGTTAGCATTCAATATCCCATTCAAAGAATAACGGGATTCTACTTAATTGACTCGCTCATAACCGGAAATTTCGTGGCGTTTCAAGATGTTTTAGTCCATTTGATGCTTCCGGCTTTTGTTATAGCAGCGTATCCTATCGGGCTAGTTACGAGAATGACGAGATCAACTATGGCTGATATCTTAGAAGAAGATTATATAAGAACAGCTAAGGCTTATGGAATCCCCAGCAGAGCAATAGCGTATAGGTATGCCTTAAAAAATTCCTTAGGTCCAACAATAACGGTATTAGCCTTATCATTTGCTTACTCCTTAGTGGAAACATTTCTAATAGAAATGGTATTTAATTGGCCTGGGTTAGGACGTTACGCCGCATTTTCCATAATTTCGCTTGACTATCCAGCCATAATGGGAGTTGCAATTTTCATTGCTCTGGTTTACATTGTACTTAATTTGATAGTCGATATATTGCAAGCTGTTATAGACCCGCGAATAAGGTTGACATAGAATGGTCAAGTTGGCATCTATGCTCAAAAATGAAAAGATGAAGGCACGATTAAGGGAACTACGTTACAGTCTATACGTTTTTAAAAGAAATAAGCTGACATATTTAAGTTCCATCTTTATACTTTTCCTCGTCATAATAGCATTATTAGGACCATATATTGCTCCACATCCTGAAGATGCTTATGGTGCTGTCCATCCTGAAAAGGCGTTTCAACCCCCAAGCCTAGAGCACCCATTTGGAACAGATGATGCAGGGAGGGACATCTTCAGCAGGGTAATAATAGGTGCAAGAATCTCCCTCTGGATAGGGGTTGTTGTAATAATTTTAACGCTTTTAATAGGGGTTCCCTTAGGTCTTATTGCAGGCTATGTAGGCGGAATAATAGATGAAGTAATAATGAGAATAACAGATATGTTTCTAAGTTTACCCCCACTATTGTTAGCCTTAGTCTTCGCGGCGGCCATGGGACTTCGAGGGCAATCATTTACCAATGTTTTGATAGCAATAGCTATAGCTTGGTGGCCGTGGTATACGAGATTGGTCCGGGGGCAAGTTGTTTCAATAAAGGAGCGACCATTTGTTGAGGCTGCGAGAGCCGCCGGGGTGGGCCCATCAAAAATAATGTTTAGGCATATACTTCCAAATTGTCTAACTCCCATATTGGTTCAAGCTTCACTTGATTTTGGCTCCGTAGTTTTGACGGCTGCGGGATTAAGTTTCCTCGGACTTGGAGCTCAGCCACCAACTCCAGAATGGGGCTTAATGCTAAGTATAGGAAGATATTACTTCCTCAACTATTGGTGGTTAGCCACCTTTCCGGGTCTAGCCATCTTTGTCACCGTACTTGCATTTAATCTGATGAGCGACGGCTTGAGAGAGGCGTTATGTCCAAAACTTCGGAGATTTTAGGTGTATGCCATGCTTGAAGAACCATTATTGGAAATTAGAAACCTAAAAGTAGACTTCAACACTTACCAAGGGATAGTCCAAGCAGTCGATATAGATTATTTCTCGATAGGTAAAAAAGAATGCGTTGGACTTGTCGGTGAAACTGGATGCGGAAAAAGCGTTACCGCACTATCCATTCTTGGACTTTTGCCGCCATCAGCCAGAATAAATGGTGAAATAACTTTTAAAGGAGAAAATCTTTTAAAAAAGGATCCAAGTGAAATGGAGAAAATACGTGGAAAACACATTTCAATTATCTTCCAGAACCCATCCTCATCCTTAAATCCTGTTTTCACGGTAGGCGAACAAATTACTCGGGTATTAATACTTCACCAAAATTTGAGGAAAGAGGAAGCAAAAGAAAAAGCCATAGAAATGTTTAATCTAGTACGTCTTCCAAATCCAGAAAAACTGCTAAACAGATATCCACATGAACTCAGCGGGGGGATGTGTCAACGCGTAATGATAGCCATGGCTCTTTCGTGTAATCCAGATTTGCTCATAGCCGACGAGCCAACAACAGCTTTAGATGTAACGATACAAGCTCAAATCTTGAAATTAATGAATGAATTAAAGGAAAAAATTGATGCATCTATCTTACTTATAAGTCATGACTTATCTGTCGTGGCTCAGCTCTGTGATAAAGTGGCTGTGATGTATGCTGGTAGGATAGTTGAACGCGGAGGCATCAGAGATGTATTCAAGAATCCGCTGCACCCATATACGCAAGGTCTTTTAGAAGCTATTCCGGTAGTAGGAAACAGACAGAAGAAACTTAAAGGAATATACGGATTTGTTCCAAATATGCTCAATCCGCCGCCAGGATGCAGATTCCATCCCAGATGTCAGTACGCCACTGGAATTTGCAGGACAAAGAAGCCTACTCAACTTCAAGTTGGAAAGGAACATTTTGTTTCGTGCTTTTTGTACAGTGGTGAAGGGAAGGCACAATGCCAGAGCTGCTGATAGTGGAGAACTTGAAGAAGTACTTTCCAGTTAAAGGATTATTCGGCAAAGTTGTTGGTTGGGTGAGGGCTGTTGATGACGTGAGTTTCAGTATACTTGAAGGAGAAACTTTAGGAGTTGTCGGAGAGTCTGGGTGTGGAAAAACAACGTTGGCTAGAACTATACTTCGGCTCACCGAACCGACGGCAGGGAAAATAATCTTTGAAGGAGTGGACATAACTAAACTTAACAAAAAGAAGCTAAGGGCTTTGAGGAGAGATATGCAAATAGTGTTTCAAGATCCTTACTGGTCTTTAAATCCAACAATGCTTATTAGGGACATAGTCGCAGAACCTATAGAAGCCCACTTGAAGAGTCAGAAAAAAGTTGAAGAAAGAGTAATTGAGCTTCTTCGACTGGTTGGTTTACCTGAAGACGCGATGTGGAGATATCCCCATGAATTTAGTGGGGGGCAAAGACAAAGAATAGGAATAGCTAGAGCTTTAGCCACAAATCCAAAATTTGTTATCCTCGATGAACCTACTTCCTTTTTAGATGTTTCAGTTCAAGCCCATATAATAAACTTGATAAGGGAACTTCAGCAAAAACTAAAACTAACCTACATGTTCATTTCACATAATCTAGGGGTAATTCAACATATTAGCAACAGAATAGCCGTAATATATCTTGGGAAAATAGTAGAAATAGGTTCTGTAAATCAAATTTTCGAGGAACCGCTTCATCCATACACCCAAGCCTTACTGGACGCAATACCCGTACCTGACCCAGACATAAAGAAGGGACAAATTATTTTAAGAGGCAGAGTTCCCAGTCCTGAAAATCCACCTTTAGGATGCCGTTTCCACACGAGATGCCCATACACAATGGATATTTGCCAAAAGACTGAACCACAACTCTTTAATGTGGGTAAAAATCACGCAGTTGCTTGTCATCTTATCAGCTAGGAGGATGTAAAATGAAGAAGATATTGGTAATAAATCCCGTGGGTACGGATAAATGGGATAAAAAGGATGAAGAATACCTAAAAAAATTTGCGGATAGAGGAACAGAAATTAGAGTTTTAAGCTTAAAAAGCGGTCCAAAGTCTATTGAGACCTTTGTAAGTAAGGCAGTTGTTTGCAACGAGATTATAGGGCTTACAGAGCAAAACAAAGACCAATTTGACGCAATTATCATAAATTGCTTCGGAGACCCTTGCATTGAGGCAGCCAGAGAAACGTCAGACATTCCGGTTCTAGGCCCAGGAGAAACTTCAATGCATATTGCATGTCTTCTTGGTCACAAATTCTCAGTAATCTCTCCAACTAGAAAGACAGCGCTCCAAGTGGAATTAAATGCCAAGAAAATAGGCTTAAACGATAGATTGGCCGCTGTCATTCCACTAGAGATAAGCGTCCTGGACCTAGAAAAAGCCCCAGAAAAAACTGTAGAGATAATAGTTGACAAAGCAAAGGAAACCATCAATAAGGACGGCGCAGATGTTATTGTCTTAGGTTGCACGGCAATAGCATACTGGGCAGAAGAAATTCAAAAAAAATTGAATGTTCCTGTCATAGAACCAGCGTCTACAACACTAAAAGTGGCTGAAGCTTTAGTAAACTTAAATTTAGGCGTAAATAAGAATTGTAAACGATACAGATCAGATTTTCATCAGTAAATTGGAGCCGGGGTGGGATTTCAGCGTAAATTTACTGGTAAATATCTTGTATAAGGCGTTCGATTAAAAGATTAGTTTAATATTAAATTATTAGTAAGTACTTTCTTCTCGTCAACATCTTAACAATAAGATTTTTGTTTTTGGGTTTGTTGGATGTTCTGGTATTTTGAATCAGGTTTTCGGCTTTGTCTAGTATGTAACTCTTATTTTAGCTGATTCCTAAAGCATGAAGATTTTACCGATTTTAACCTTTAAGTTTGTTGAATTAAAAGATTTGGAAGGTGGAGGCATTTCCCTTACTATCTCGATCAGTCATACCTTTAAAATATGGTTGGGAGTTAAAATGGTGCTCCGGAATAGGTCTAAATGTCGGTTTAAATTATCGGTTTTGATTAGAAAATTTACCTTCAACATTGTTTAAGTATCAACAGCAGAAGTCTAATTCAGATGTTTAAAATTTTCGTTCATAATTGACATTAACATGAGAATCTGATATAAATTATCTTGGTACATTTACACATGTGCTTCAGATTCTAAAAATTGGAGCGCCAGTTTCTTTATTTCTTCAATTTCAAGTAATGATATTTCCTTCAAACTGTAGATTTTTTAAGCTCTTGGATAAAGATATATCCCAGAAAATATCCGGTTTGGCTTTTTCCTTGGATATCAAACCATGATCCAAAAAAGTCGTTGACTGATCGTTGCTCTTTTAGCCTAGTAAGAAATTCTTTGGCCAAAAACTTCCTATTTTGACGACACCATAAAAGCCACTCTCTGTTAGGTGCCATGTGCCATGATTCTCTTTCAAGTATCAAATGTTCGCATCTTTGGGCAAAACCTTCACTGTAAAGCAGAAACAATGGATCTTCCTCATTCTTTTCAAAGGTTTCCCATTCTTCTCGCCATTTCATATGAGTCAAATGCCCTATCTCATGGGAAATAAGTCCTTTAAGTTTGGCCTTCGTATGCCACTTTTCCTCCGCAATGTTTTCAAGCCCTAAAAGCACAGAGGGTTTTCCATTATAAATTGTTGCCCAACCCGCCCGCAACCAAGGCCGACATATATCACAAAAAATTGTGTCAAAGTCCACACCCAGCCTATGCAGCGCTCTTCCAAATAAAGTGATAGACGGCAAGGATATTCTTTCTTGCTGTCCGCATGAGTGAAATGCGAAATTTGAATTTAGGGAAAATCTTTCTCGCAATCTCTTTCCAATCAACATCTGCGTTCCTATAACATTGTAGCTGTTTTTCTAAAAGCTCTCCATATTTGCGCATATACTGGGAATGCCAAAGCTGGATTTGTTTATCTAAACTGAGGCTGGATGCTTTCTCCCAATATTTTAGGAAATCGGGAAAGGTGTCTACTATCTTACAATTTGGATTCATCTTAATTCTGCCATTCGTTAGTTTTATTTAAATTCTATTAGAAAATCTATTTTACCTTTTATCAGATTCAAAAACAGAGACAAACGAATTTTAGGTCGAAGCTTGGTTTGTATCTAATATTGGTAAGGGGATTTTTAGAGGCTGGACCTGTGGTGCTCCGGCCGGGATTTCATCACGATTTTACCGGTAAACTAATTGCTTTCCAGTATGCAATAATGAAGTTCTTTGAATAGCCTCTGTTGGGTAGAAGTTTATTTCTTTGATAGGGTCAAAGATGTTGTTTAAAAACAATGAACGTATC
>Ga0190354_1000050_pt1 | contig 17871 bp, 21 predicted proteins | sample 4872131213_MG_FD_163436 | JGI IMG/M metagenome (GOLD analysis project Ga0190354, IMG submission 163436) | Hydrothermal vent microbial mat bacterial communities from Southern Trench, Guaymas Basin, Mexico - 4872-13-12-13_MG | ecosystem: Environmental > Aquatic > Marine > Hydrothermal vents >...
CAATCGTAGGGGATGTGCTTCTGAAGAGCCGGATGAGGGAAAACCTCAAGTCCGGTTCTGTGAGGGGGCTCATAGCTACCTCGGAGCTAATACTCCAATAGGAGGTGGGCTATGAGTTCTACTCGACGTTCGGTAAAGGTCAGTGTTGTAATTCCCACATATAATAGGAAGGAATCACTTAAGGAGACATTAGAATCATTGTTTAATCAGACATACCCTAAAGACAAATATGAGATAATAGTGTGTGATGACGATGAATCTACTGATGGAACAGAGGGGCTGGTAAAAGAATTAATGAAGAATTCTCCATGCAAGATAAGATATTTTAAGGTGAAAAGCAAATATAAAGGTCCTGCAGCTGCACGAAATGTTGGTATTGAAAATGCAGATGGAGAAATTATAGGGTTCACTGATGATGATTGTGTAGCATCTCCGAATTGGATTGAGAAAGCTGTACCGTATTTTAAGGCTGGTAAAATTGGAGCCATTCAAGGATTTGTCGCACCTCAAATGTACAAGCCAAATTGGATGGAAAAAATATTTAAAATTAAACAAGGGATTACACACACTGAGGATACTGGTCGGGGGGTAACTGCTAATATGTTTTTCAGAAAAAAAGCAATTGTTGAAGCTGGGTATTTTGATCCTGAATTGGTGTGGGGAGAGGACACAGACTTAGCATATAGAGTTAAAAGGATAGGGTATAAAATTCATTTTAGAAAAGAGGTTATAGTCTATCATGCAATTCGGTATATTGGCTATTTGGAATTTTTAAAATCATTAAAGAAATTGGAATTTTTTGCTTTGCAAGTCAAAAAGAATCCAGAAATAAGAGATACATTATACCTTGGTTTTATTGAAAATAAAAAAGACACATATCCAATATTTGTTATGCTAACAATTCTCTCAATTATATTAAACAAGATTTTATTTTTAAATATATATTTTGCATATTCATTTCTTCTAATCAGTATCATAACTTATTTATGGAGTAGGGTATTTAGAGATCTCAATATAAAGCAATATCCATTGAGAATTGCAGCATTTATAAGAAATTTGATTATTGACTCATTAACTTTATACCATATCTTACGCGGAGCTATTCGTTATAGATGTTTTTTGATTTAATTTATAGGCTATGGATTCTAATACTCTAAAAACTTCCTTTGATAAATTTCTCCAATCATACTTAAGAGAAAGCTTTCTTGCATTTTCTCCAAGCTTCTTGGAGAGTTTTTCATCATATAAAACAGTTAAGAGTTTATCTATGAAATCATTTGAATCAGAAGCGAGCAAAAAATCTCTGTCCGGCACAGCATCATTAAACCCTCGCATTCCTTCTTTCGTGGATACTACGGGCTTGCCACAAGCAAAATAATCAGCAACCTTGTTCCTCGTGCCACCGCAAACAGCAGATGCCGGATAAGGAGCAACGCACACATCTCCCAGGTTAATATAAGATGCCAAATCCTGAACGAAACCTGTATAAATGACATTAGGAGAGGGGGGTTCAAATTTAGGACCCCCTCCTATTATTACGAACTTTACACTTTTCACTCTTTCTTCAAATTTTGGAATCGTTTGAAAAAAATATTTTAAAGCAATATCATTCGAAAAGAATCCCCTTGGGCATGTGAATACTATAACTTTATCATCGTCAGAGATACCCAATTCATTCTTTAGTTTAACATCGGGTTCTGCCGGTCTGAGAGTATTCGTATCCACGCCGTTCTTCACCACTTCTATTTTCTCCTCAGGTATATAGAAATATTGCAAAAAGAAGCTCTTGAGCTCTTCTGATACTGCAATTACCTTATCTGAGGCATTCAAAACCAATTTCTCCTGCAGTTCAAACTTCTTTTTGGTGTAAAATGACCTATCTGGAACAGCGTACAACTCAAAAATTGAAGAATGCGCATCGAATACAAAAGGTATCTTTGATCGATATTTCAATGGTAACGCTCGCAAGGCATTGCTCAACTGGTGTACATACAATACATCAGGTCTGAAATTCTTACATTCTCTGTACATCCTGAAGATATCTCTGGTGGTGCGAACAACCCAAAATCCCTTCTTGTAATGCTTCTTATGCAGGTATTGTATCCCGTTTTCGTTATTCTTTGGGGGTTTCGTACATATATGCAATATCTCGCATCCAGATTCCACCAAGTTTTTTGATATGTAATATGGTCTGGTAGTAGAGCCATACGGAGCATTCATATCAACACTTGAGATCATACATACACGCATTTTCATTCATCTGATTTTCCAGATACCTATATTTCCACAATCATATATACTATCCGCATTCTCGTATGTATAATGAAGAAACTGCGGGTAGTTGCCATGCTTATACCAGAGCTTGCCGCCACACTGCTTGTTCTCCACTACATAGCTTATATTTAACTCTTGCGGAGACCTCCACATCCTGTGAACCGATTCCCATGCAATTTCCCCTATATCAGGACCCTTGTAGCCGGTAAACCAGAAATCCTCTTCCGTTATTGGATATCTTTCAAACTGGGATAAATTAACGTCAATAAAACCATAGATATAATTAAGCACTGTGGTAGCGTCAAGAAGATGAACAGTCTCAGATATTGCAAATATCCTCCTTCCGAATAATACATCATTGGATATTGCAGAACCAATTTTTATATTTTCTTTCATCCATTGACCTGTTTTATATGTTGACTCTTCAATGTATCGCTCATCGTATGGACTCGTTCTATAGGTGTGTAAAAACTGATAATATGCAGAAAAGCTTAGAACCAGCAGCAAAAAAATGGCAATTATGGGTAATATGTGTTTTCTTTTTCTTTTTACCGATAATCTCAGAACATTTATTAAACCAATGCCCGCAAAAGGCACAAGAAATATCGGCAGGAACCATTTCATATACGTTTGCTCATATATAAAAGTGGTAAGAAATATTAGAGTTAATAGCAGGAACCATTCTCCAAATGCTTTATTGCGCTTAAATACTAAATAGGCTAAACCACCAATGGCTGGGATAAATAGTATCCCCACATATCTCACATAACTTTCGTCTATCGGGGCATATCTTGAGACTTCAATGAAACGACCAGTGAAAAATGGTATTGAGAACATGCATAAAAAGCCAGCGATAGAGATAAAAGGACTTAGAACACCGGCGGGAAAAAGAGAAACGATTTTTTCTGGAATTCTTATGTTAATGTGCTTTTTCAATGTGTAGCCGATAGAGAGAACAAAAAAAGCGAAGAACGCGGGAATAAGGAAATAGAATAAATGATGTGTTGTAAAAAGGAAAATTGCTAAGAAGATTGTTAACAGGACATATTTACTTCCAATAGACTTTCGACATTTTAGCAGTAGATAGATAAATAATGGAGCCAATACTATAAAAAGATTCCTTGAAGCTATTGTCAACGTGGTATATCCAACTACCGCAGGCGATGTAGAAAAGCCAAATGCTACTAAAAACTTGAAAAGGTCGTCGTCTATTATTTCTCCAGCCATTAAATAAGCGGTAAACATGCTTAAAATACCGATGAATACGCAATATAAAAATATCACCCATCGCATCTCCAATCCGGTAGCCTGCGAGATGCAAGATAGAAGAAATGGAACCGCGCTGACATCAGAAACAGGGTAGAGACCCGGGATTGACAAGGGATGAAGGAACCACCTCGCATATCCAAACTCAGACAGCGAATTTGCCATTATGTGCACGTAAAATGAATCCCACCCAATTTCATTCAGCACAACCTGGAATCGTAGAACTACATTTAACACTATCATCAAGCATATCAACATGAATTTTTTCCATCGTGAAAAATACATCTCAGACATCCCTTCCAATTATCTTTTTTAACAATATCTTAATTTTTTCTTTGTAATAATCTTTCAATTCTCTTGAACGTATATGTTTATAATAATGCCTGATTTCATCATCATTGACTCTCTCTTTCCCACAAACAAAAGGAATGATATAGCCCCAAAAGTATGCTAATCCTGTGTAATACGGTTTCCTTAACGAATATTTTAGTGCTTTTAATACTGTAAGAAACAAAGACTGACCTAAGAAGAAATAGGATTCTCCCTTCTCTTTATACCCGCTCCACAGCCCTTGTTTCTTTAGACCAGACCTTTCTATAACTCTTATATCCATGAAACGTCTTGTTTTCCAGCCTTTTAATTTCGCTATCGCATTTGATACACTATCCGGTAGTGGAACTGGTAGATATCCGTCGGTCTCATCAAAACATTCTCTTCGCCACACTCTCGCAGAACCCATGGGCAAATCTTCTCTGCTATTTTGTTTTTCTGTGGAATTGCTATCCCATATATGCCAAAATTCGTCATCCATTACTGTCATATTTGGATTTTTTGCCTTCAAATCATCCAAAATCTTTTCTATACCTGCGAATGCACTATTTCCACTCGCTATACCCAATTTTTCATCCTTTTCAAATTCTTCTATAAGCTTTTCAAAATATCTCGCTTCCAAAATATTATCTGCATCAACTAACGCTATATATTCATAAGATATACCTTCCCTATCACAATACTCTCGCGCGAACTCAAATCCCTTATTACATACATAAGCTAAATGGGATCCCATATATTCTTCGCTTTTTTCCAGATGTAACCCTTTAATCCACCCATATTTTTCCTCTGCTTCTGCTATTATTTCCCCTGTCCTGTCTGTGCTACCATCATCCACAATCACCCACAAAGCCGGTTTTATTGTCTGTGCCGTCATTGATTGCACAAGGTTAGGAAGGTTTTTTTCTTCATTCTTACATGGCGTAACAACAATATAGCGGCGATTCATTTTAGGTTTTTTTCATTTGAATAGCGGATATATGTTAAATCAGCTTTTCAAACCCAGCCTGTTCAAAATGGTGGTCAGTAGTAAAGGCTTTAGTGATGCCTCTATCTTTCATTACCACAAAGCTAATGCAATCAGTCAAACTCCAATCTTTGTCGGGTCTTCTCCGAAACAAATCACAGCCTCGGGTAATCAGCGCTTCGGTAACATGAATGACTTCCAGAACACCAAGATTTTCCGCTTCTCTTATCTTTTCCATTAACGCTATCGCTAATGGTCGCAGAGGTACTTTACTGAATATGTTGCAGCTCTCTATCAGCACAGCATCAGTCGTCATACGCTTAACATGCCCCAGACCAGCGTAGATACGCTTTGCTCGCTGATGGTAATCATCTCGGCGGTTGATCAATGCAATCCAACCCGCGGTATCAATAAGGTGAAAGGCCCATACTTCTGTCTTCATACTTCGGTTATTTTCTTCTTCATCCCATAGAGGTAATGGTCATGTTGATATGCGAGGTCTGTCGGTGTGTCTTCGGGCGTTTCCGGAGCCCATTTATCAACTTGTAAAAATGGATCCGCATCAAAGTCAGGTTCTTTTCTTTCCTTCATTGGTGTTACTACTTTTTATTATGGCACTTCAGGATATATAAAACCTTTTGATATTCTATTCTTTCTTAGCACAGGTTCTTTAGAAAGAAAGTGTTTCTCCCCTATATTTCACCCAGCAATCTCACCACTTCAAAGCATTCCGCGTATCTACTGCCGATTTCATAACCCCGATGTCGTGCTCGCGCTTCTACCGCCTCCAGGAAATTATCACCATACTTCTTCACCTGGCTTTTATGTTGCTTAAGTGCTTCCATTTTTATATCAAACGTGGAGGTGATATCAACATAATACTGATTTCTGAACCCCAAATATGACCTTCCTGCGGGATATTCAGGCTCATACATCAGGATGTTCTTCACATATCTGCCGGCTGCGAGCACCGATTGCGTCGTCCGCTGGTGGTCCTGATGTGTGTCATGGTACCAGTGTGTGTATATAACATCTATATTGTATTTATCTATGACCTCGTTTATTGCTTCTATTGCCTCAACAGAATAAGGCACTTCCTTCGTCTTGAAACCGAGATTTATCAATTCTTTTGCGCCCAGTATCCTCGCTGCGTCTCTCTCCTCTCTCTCACCTTCTTCTTTTGAGCGGAGCACTGTGCCATTGTAATACGTGTAGAAGGATTCAGCCATGACTAATATGACGACTTTATCGCCATTTCTCACGTGCAGCGCAACTGTGCCGCCACAGCCTATCTCCACATCATCCGCATGCGCACCCACTGCAAGAACATTTTTAGCTGACATTTGTGTATAAATCATGAGTCCCAATTAAATTCTTAATTCTTTATATACTTTGCGAACCTGTTTGGTCATTCTATGAACTCCACATCCTTTAATCCTTTGAAATGCACATCGCTCGTCACAAGTTTTGCCCTCTCCTTCTTAGCAGTTGCGTATATGATTGCGTCTGCCATGCCCAATCCAAATTTTAGACTCACATCTGCGACGATTAAGGCTATTTCCTCATTTAACTGGATTATTTTTGTCCCCAATAGCTGGGCATATGCCTTAAGAGCCGCTTCTTCTCCTCTCTCTTGTTTAATCTTCTTGTAAACCTCATAGATTACAATTGTTGGCGTTATTGTATTTGCCTTATTCGCTTGATCGACATATTTCGCATATTTCTCTGCAAGCTTGCCTTCTGCAAAATATTCTATCCATCCATAAGAGTATAAGAGTCTAAGAGAATCAGAACCGCTCCCCCTCATCCCTTATATTCTCTATTCGCATCCCCTTCAAAAATCCTCTCATTTCCCCTATTGGCTCTTTGGGGATAATATTTATAATACCATCCTTTTCAATAACCACTACTTTCTGCCCCATCTTTATACCCGCCCTCTTCCAGATATCTTCTGGAATTATCTCCTTAAACTTTGAGGACACTGTAACTATTGCCATATTTTTATTATAGAGTTTTCAGTTAAAAGTTTTTTCTTGATGCTGGGATTTGGTAATATTTGGAATTTGGATTTGGAATTTCTCATTCCGGCATCTTACCAACATTGAAAAGCGCATCTATCGCACTCATATTCGGTATGAACCCTCCATATCGCTGCTTGTAAACAGGATGCATGAAATCCTGGAATACGACTTTTATACCCCTGCGCTCGAACAGTGAGACATCCAGATAGTCTTTACCTTTCGGTCCTGAGAGATACACATCACCGCCCAAAGCCTCCACTATTTCAACCAATCGCTGTGTGGATTTCGATGTGAAGCCCAATTCGCTTGAAAACACTATTTCTACATCTATATCAAATGCTTTCATGAGGAATCTTATCAGTTCCATATTCAAATCAACAAGTTTTTCATGCTTTTTATTGTATATCCTCCTCAGTTCTTCTTCATACATGCTGTAATATGGCGTGTCCTTATAATTATCCCTGATGTTGTTGAAATGGTCTTCCGCCCACTTAACCCCTTTCCAGGTTTTTACTTCGTTCCTTACTTTTACTTCGTTTATGGGTATGCGCTTCTTCTCCACCGGTACCGTAAGCCATTTCCAGCCGTGATATATTCGTATGCGGTTGCGGTGTTGAAAATCACTCTTATTAAATTGAGCATCATCGTATATCACGAATATATCAGATTTCGCCATTTTATCAAAAAACCCTAAATATGGGAGATAGTTCGGTTGATGTATTGCCACAATCATTTCTTACTCAGGCTTGAAAAAGTGCTTGCAACCTTATTAAAAGCATCAACAACATATTCCGCTTCTTCATCGCTCAACGAAGGATATATCGGCAAAGAAATTGCTGAATTCAATATCGCATCAGTCTTCGGAAATCTCGCATTGCTGTTAAATTTCATGATTAACGTCCGCCTATGCAACGGGGGCACGTACATCCTCTCGCATGTAACGTTATATTCTCGCATTTTTTCTATTATTGTAGAAGGATTATAAGGCGTTCTAACCACATATCGTGAATACACGTGCTTTTTCTCTTCACTTTCCTGAGGATGCATTATTATCTTATCATTCAATTTTTCTCGATAAATAGAAGCTATTTCTCTCCTCCTCCTTATGAAATACCCTAATTTCTTTAATTGAACGATGCCCATAGCAGCTCCAATGTCTGACATCATATAACTATATTTTATCCTCACGTCGGTATCTTCTAATGAACGGCACTGGTCATGATATCGCAAATCCTTGATTATCTGTATCCAATCCGAGTTATTTGTGCACACCATCCCCCCCTGTATCGTTGTCATCATTTTTGTCGCATAAAAACTGAAAATCGAAATGTCACCTATTGTCCCTACCTTTTTGCCATTGTACAGTGCACCAATGGCTTGAGCACAATCTTCCACAAGATACAAGTTATATTCTTCGCATAATTCTTTAATCTCTTTCAAATCCGCAGGGTAGCCAAACATGTGCGGCACTATAACTGCTTTTGTTTTGTCCGTAATCTTCCTTTTAATATCCTCAACCGATATGTTGTAATCATCCCTTATATCTGCCAGAATAGGTCTTGCTTGTTGATACAACACCGGGAGCGCAACCGCTATGCATGTGTAGGAGGGTATTATTACCTCATCATTCCTTGAAATACCTGTGGCAATCAAAGCTAAATGAAGTGCTGAGGTGCCAGAAGAAGTTGCTACTGAATTTACACCAATGTATTTAGTGAATGCTTTCTCAAATTCTTTTACTTTCGTTCCCATCGTTAGTTCTAAATTACTTATGCAATCGGCTGCGGCTTTTATTTCTTCAGCACCTATCGTTGGTTTGTTATGTGGTATCACTTTATTTTGAATTTGAATTTTTGTATTCATTTCAATTTACTTTACCAACAAATCCCTATATATTTTCCTTTTTTCACATATTGCTGATTGATGGCTCCAGCCAGATCTATTAAAATCTGATCTCCACTCATAAGCGCTGGAATTTGCTCAAATAAATCTTCATTTTTTGTTATGACTAACACCTCCGACTCTTTAACAACCGCTTCAAAAGATGTATTTATCAGTGGGGCTATATGAGGCAACATTTCCTCTATTTCTGATATGTTAATATATGGCTCGTATATTTGAATATCATAACCTTTTTCAAATAATTTTAAGTAGCCTTTCTCCAGAAGTTTTGTTATCATTGGAACCACTGGGCTTTCTCTTGTATCGCCTGTTCCGCTCTTGAATGTCAGACCAAAAATACCGATTTTTTTCTTGTTCTGTTTCATAATAAGTTCTACCGCTCTATCTATGTGTCTCTGATTGCTATCCAGAATAGATTCGATTAAGGGACTGTCTACCTCAAGTTCTTTTGCTTTATGAAGTATTGCTCTCAAATCCTTTGGGATGCAAGAACCACCGAATGCAAAACCGGGCATGAAGTAATATGGAGATAAGTTTAATTTTTTATCCATACAAAAAATTCTCATGACTTCTCTGCCATCAATCCCTAACATTTTGCATACCGTTCCGATTTCGTTTGCAAATGCTACCTTCATGCCATGAAACACATTATCTACATATTTTATTATCTCGGCTGTTTTAATATCCACACAGATAATTGGTGCATTTATGCCTTTATATATCTCTTCAACCAGGTCGCCTGATTTTTTATTGGATACAAGGGATAATGTTTCTTTGGTAAAGCTTTCTTTTTGAAAGAAAGGTTTTTTGTCAATAGCTCCTATCACTATCCTCTCGGGATTATAAAAATCGTATATGGCATGACCTTCCCTCATGAATTCTGGGTTTACACACATCCCAAAATCATCGGGAAATATTTTTCCGGATTCTTCTTCGAGTATTGGTATTAGAATGTTTTCAGTGGTTCCCGGCAGAATGGTGCTTCTAACGACAACTACGTGAAAATCATTCTTGGTCTTTAGTGCTTTTCCTATATCGCTGCAAACCCTTTTTATGTGCTCCAAATTAATACTCCCGTCTAAGTTACTTGGTGTGCCTACGCATATCAATGAAATGTCAGAATTTTCAATGGCTTCTTCCACTGATACCGTGGCTTTTAGCTTACCAGTAGCTACAACTTCGCTTATCAATTCATTGAGTTCCTTCTCGAAAACCGGGGACTTACCCTCATTTATCGCTTCTACTTTTTCTCGCTTGATATCTACGCCTATTACGAAATGTCCATTCTTTGCTAAGCATGCGGCAGTCACCGAACCTACATAGCCCAATCCAAATATGCTTACATTCATTTTTTAGCTCTTCTCTAATACAATATATGGGAATTCAGCATCGTCTTTATTGGCGTTGCCCCTTAGAGAAAGTAGTAAAGCAAGAAAGATACAAGACCAACCTAACACATAACGTACATACAGGGGTAATTTATAATATATATTTGTAAGTTTTCTACTTCTTTGATCAAAAACAAATCCTATCTTCCTTAACTTTAAACCCGATGGTTGAATCAACCTTTCTTTTAGTGCATCATAGTCGTACCTTCTTTCAAAATGCCCACCCGGAGATTTACCTTCTTCATATTTTTGACCATATGGAACAGTTATAAATACCCTGCCATTAGGCTTAAGCACTCTTGCAAATTCCTTTATTGCTAATATATCTCCATTGCCAGGAATGTGCTCTATCGCTGAAATACATGATATAGCATCAAAACTCGAATCTGGAAAAACCGTATTTCTTGCATCACCTACTATAATTTTAAAACTTCCATCCTTAGATGTATAGGATTTATCTTGTATTTTCATCTTTGGATTGTCAACTACGTTAAAACGTTCAGTTATCGCATGATTTATTATACCTACTTTTTTCGCATATTTCTTTTGAATCATCACTCTTTCATCTATGTCCAGCACCGTTACGTTCACTCCCCCTCTTTTTAGCATGAACAACGGGAAGCATGATTTTCCGCTCCCCACATCCAATAGTTTCTCCCCTTTTTGTATATCTAAATTTATTATAGCTAATGGATATTCAAAACATCTAGCTATACTCACACCGGTTACTTTGTGTATTAGGCTGAGTTTAAAATTAAACCAATATATTTCCCACATAAGTCTCCTAAATTTATTATCATACATGGTATTTCACAATATTACCTCCATATTTTATAGAATAAAGTTATCCACTTTTATATTTTTCTATTAAAGAATTATCTTTATAGATGGTTCCCAGTAAAACATCAAGAATTACTTGCGTTGTATCTACCCATTCATGTTCTATTGCATGTTTAATCTTCGCTTCCACTTCTTTTTTTATATCGTTGCTAATTATATAATTTATCGTATTTTTTATGCTTTCCTCATCTTCTACCTTGAACATACACGACCTTTTGATTAGTTCGGTATTGATTGCCATATCCCTACCCCCAGTATATATCGCTGGAGTTCCAACAAGGCATGATTCTCTAGCCATACTATCCCCTGAAGATATAGTAAGTGCAGCAAAGTGTAATAAAGAATGTATATCCTCAACAGGTTCTTTTAAAATGATACAATAGTCTTTGAAGATATTTATTAATGATTTATTTTCTATTGAGAGAAGTATCTTCAAGTTCATTTCTTTTAGATAATCCAGGACTTTAGATAATTTTCCCATTTCCGCCCTTCGGTAGTTTAAACTTGCATTTGATACTTCCCTGATGAACACATACTCATAAGGATCTAAGTTATACGGCTCTAATGCCTTTTTATTTGGCGTGAAATGGTTTGGATGTAAATATGCCAATTCTTTAAATCCATCATATTTCAACAGATTTTTTCCATGTGACGGAACAGATTTAGGTATCACATTTCTTGTCACGAAAATGTTAATTAAATAATACACTAATTTATATACATCATCTGCAAAATTGATTGAAGGCTTTCTGAAAAAGGGAGTTGTATGAGCTATACTATCACTGCCAGCACCTGTGCCTACCTCAAAATTTATTTTACTTAAGTATTTCAAAAAAGCTATGTCACGTTTAACCATACCAATCATTTTACCTGATATGGTTTTTTTATGTTTGCCAATTAAAACATAGGGCACATCGGGGCACTCTTTCTCGAATATAGAAACAAGATTTCCTCGATGCAGTAAGATAACAAGCACACCTATATTTTTTTCTGTGAGAATTTTAATGGCGTGTTTGTAAAAGTTTACGTGAGGGTAATGCGTTATATCAATGATAACTGGTACATCTTTCACTTTTTCCATGTTGATTCTTCTCTCTAAATGTAAGTAAATTTAATTTAGTATGTCAGATAGTTGCACCTTTTACGAATTCCTTTACACCCCTATATAATAGAAATACGAGAGCGGGAAGCAAGTCATCTTTTTCCTAGGCTGCAATCTTGACCTCATGTCCATCCTCCTCCAAATTGTTTTATGATATTCTTCCAAAAATGCACTTGTTTTGGGTGTCCTATCCCAATCATTATCCTCATAGTAATCTCTCCACCCTCTTTATGCTCTCTGCAACCCTCATCATTTCGTTCTCACTTAGTGTATAATAAATCGGAACAACGAGCACGGTATCCGCTATAGTTTCACTATTAGGGCAATTTCCTCCGTATCCATAGAATTTTCCCGCTTCCTTTGGTGTTTCACTATATAACTTCGCAGTATCTACACCTCTCCTCCTCAAAAGGTCACAAGCCATGTCTCTTTCCTTTTTGTTTTCAAATCTTATTGGAAAAAGATAGTAATTGCAATAAGTATCTTTGTTTTCATACGGTAATACCAACGATGTGTTCCCTAATTCTTCCAATAAAAAGAACGAATTTCTTCTTTGTATATTCACTTTCCTTTTAAAAGAAGATATTTTCTTCAAAAAAACCCTTAAATCGCTCTTTCTTATCCCGGATACCTCAAAAACCCGTTTATTCATTAAATCTACTTTGTCCTCCATAAATAATCCCATTGAAAGTGCAAAAAGACCAAACCATGGTTTGTGATAGAAAAATGACCTCGCATATACGATCAAAGAGTGCTTAATCTCTCCTAAAATTGAATGACCATTTAAAATCTCTATCTTCTTAACTTCTTCTGTTAACTCATTATCATTTAAGATAATCATACCCCCCTCTCCCGCTGAAATGTATTTTGATAAACTGAAAAAGGAAGCGGTTCCCAAAGTACCTGTTTTCCTACCTTTGTATTCACTCAATAATGAATGTGCACAATCCTCAATAACAGGTATATCTCCGGCTATTTCTTTTATCTTATCCATATCCGCTGGTCGCCCAAACGTGTGTATTACTACTACTGCATTTAAATCTTCTATCTTTTCTTCTAAATCCCACGGGTCAATTGTATAATTATTAAGGTCTATATCAATAAAGCATGGAACGAATCCCGCTTTTATAATCGCATCAAATACGACTGTGCATGAATAAAGAGGCACCCCCACTTTTGAACCTTTTGGAAGATTTAATGCTTTTAGTATCACGTATAGCGAGCTTCTGCCATAATTTGTGAACAAAAAGGTCTTTCTACCAAATATTGATTCTAATGGTTTTAGGTCCATTTTTTCATCCGAAAAAATTGCTTTAATGCCGTAATAAAAATCCTTAAAATCATAATCAAGATTGAATCGTGGTATCAAATTCGGATTTGGTCTCATTTTTCCACATTCAATTTTCTAATCTCTTTAGCAGGAACACCTGCAACTACTGTATAAGGTGGCACATCTTTTGTGACAACAGCGCCAGCACCCACAACTGCTCCTCTTCCTATCGTGACATTTGGCAATATTATTGCACCTGCTCCAATCCAGGCATCACTTTCTATTGTAATTTTTCCTTTATTAACTACTTTTACATACGGTTTTATTTTAGACAAATTTGGGCCTGAGGACGTTACAAGTGTCACTCTTGGTGCAATAGATGCACGGTCACCGATGAAAACGTTCTTATCATGAAGATTATCAGAGATTATTAAGTCTTCGCCTATAAAAACATCTTTACCAACAGAGTATCCACACATCCTGAAAAGTGCTATTCTCAGCTTAGATAAAGGCATAATTCTGGCAAGAGGTTTCAGAATCTTCTTTTTGAAATCAAAAAGTCTGAATCCATTCTTCATAGAAACACCCTTCTATACACTTCAAACCCTTTTTCTGCGATTTTCATCCTGATAGGAGAATATATCTTCATATATCGTCCAAAATTTACCATTTCACCGCCAAACCTTCTTTTGAACTCTCGCACACCATATTCTTTATACGGACTGCCAGCACCGCCAAAATCAAATGTGTGGTGATATGTGTTATTTGCTCCCGATTTTAAGATATGCCATACTAAAGCTTCATTCACATATAACGATAAGTAATCGGATAAAGCACCTGCATACCAATCGTAAATCAATCCTTTATAGCACAGAACAGCTCTAGCACCAACAAATACGTCCTCATATTTCGCCATATAAAATTTCGCCATATTCTTGGGAACTAATAATTCAAAAGCCGATCCAAATAAACTAATGTCTTCCAAGGGCAAGTTTGCATTTTTATAAGTCTCTTTTACTATACTATAAAAGATTGGAATGAGTTTTTTATCTTGCATCTCTTCTACAACTATTCCTTTTTTTGTTGCTCTATTGATGCCTTTCCTTCTTGACTTATGAATATCTTTCCATATTGCCTCCTCCGGTCTGTTCAAATCAATCAAAAAGTTAAGGTGCTCTTCATATTTATAATTCTTACTATCAAGAAAGCCCGAGATTTCCGAGGTGTCCCACATATTCCGAATCTGTGTATAAAGTGCTTTCTTCTGTGCTGTTTTATCATAATGCTCCATTAATATTTTAAGCGCTTTAGTTCCTTTTTCACCTTTAACAAACAAAGGTCCTCCTTGTATAAGCGACAAAGCTGAAAATAATCCACCTATTCCACTTATATACTTTATCACTACCGCAAGTAAAACCGCAATTATATTATCACTTTCATCAATAATTGCAAATGATATTGGTTCATGGCTCTTAGTTCGCTTATAAACATCCGCCATTTCAGGTGTCTGGAAGATGTTACCATGCGGGTGATTATACACGAATTTGCTCCATTCTTTTCTATCTATGTCCTCTATTAGTTTCATCAATACCTCTCCAGTTCCAATATTTTTTCAAGCACGTTTTCCCGGCATTTTTGATTTTTTGTAATGCAAGCCATTTCAACCAATCTCCAAATTCATCTCGCCAGTTAGGTGGGTGAACCAGAATAAGAATTTTCTGTAAATCATTTTTTTCAATAATCCCGATTAAATCATCTGTATTTTTAATAATCTCTTTGCAATTATCATCGTCTTCAACGAAATCTTTCAGCCTATGTTTGATATCTGCCCAGCTTCTATTTGAATCGGAAAAATATACTACTTCATTGAAGTTTATAGACAGATAAGCATCCCCTATTACCCTATAATCCCTGAAATCGTATCTATTCCAGAGGTCTCTGCTGTCCCAATTGACGAATGTTTTCTTTCCGCATATAATATTTTTACAGACTCTCAACAGGTCTGAAAAAGTTGCGGCATTCAAACCCGTTACAAATGGTCCGCCATGCATCGCTATCGTTTTGACATCGTAAAACGCTCTCAACATGTTCAACTCATGCTCAAATAATTTTATAGCTCGCTCATAATCCCCATCGGCTTTCCCGAGAACATCATAGTGGTAACCTATCTCATGACCCAAACTTGCAATTTCCCTGATGATTTCAGGCTTGAACACATCTTCATTCACCCTGAAGTAATATGTCGCGGATATTCCCAAATCCGCCTCCTTCCTCGCCATCGCCAATGTATATGGGAGGTCAGCTCCATCATCAACATCATGACGCATGATGATGAATTTTTCTGATTTATTTTTCATTGTAAGATATTTTTCCACTGTAAGTAGTTCGTAGTCTGAATTTAACATCTTCTTGCACAGACCCACATATTTGGAAAATGTGAAGTCTCGTTTCATTTCTTTTTCTCGCAAAAAAGCATTACATAAGGTGCGAGTATTGGAATTGAAAAGAAGATCCCTTGCTATGAAGAACAACAAATCCATGTTCTCTTAGAAGTTTTCTCATTTTAAGCAATGTGCGTGTCTTAAGTGTGAAATGCTTACCGTCACGTTTATGGTATGAATACCACATCACAGGATTCAACGAATTTCTTAAATCAGATATCAATATCCCGCCTGGTTTTGTGACCCTGCTTATTTCATCCAAAATTATCTCTAAAAAACTGTCATCAAAATGATGCAATAGCTCAATACACAACACTAAGTCAAAGCTTTCATTTTTGAAAGGCAAGTGAATGACGTTTGCTTGTATGAAAAAAGCCTCATTAATTTTTGTTTTGGCAAATTTTAAAGCGACAAAAGACGTGTCAATTCCGTAAGTTCTGATGCCATTTCTTGTGAAAGCCTCAACATATCTCCCCCCACTACAGCCTATATCCAAAGCCAAGATATTTTTATCTGATAGATCCCCGACGAATTCATTTACTATTTTGTACTCCCTATTCAATCTTTTCGTCCTATGAGGTGTTCCTCCTATTCCATAGTAAAATCTTTTGGCAGATTCGCTATTATCATAGCGACGGATTGTATTTTTTATGGCATCAAATGCATTTTTCATCGCAGCTCTCTCCCATTCCATAAACCGCCCCGCTTGTTGTGTCATGGTATCCCCCTCCTTATCAACGGACCAATCGCCGTTGCCAGTTTAAGTGGCAATTTCCCCCATATTCCAGCAAACTTCTGACGCTTGGGATTTAATTGGCTCGTATCTGGCATATTCTTTCTGTTGTTGAATAAATGATATTGATAATGAAGTTGTTTGATTTCCCCACCCCATGGCTTCTTGAACTTGAAAGTCCCTGAACCTCTCAAACTGCGACCAAAATCAAAATATTTATAACCTGCTTCGCAACCCGCTTTGATGACCTCCCAATATAACAAGTTATTTGGATTGACATTCCGATATCTCCTGTCCGAAGCAGCCCAGCCTGAAATTATGGTATCTTTGAAATACAGAAGGAGCATTGCTGCCACACTCACCCCATCATACTTCACGCTCACCACTCTCGTATGTTCAGGAAACTCATGCAATAAATTCTTGAAGAATGCAAACGAGTGCGGAGGCGTCCCTAAATCTCTCATATTTCGCGTATAAAGACCGTAAAATTCATCAATGTGGCTCTCATTCGCTATTTTAACACCCGATTTTATTGCTTTTCTTATCGCATTTCTCACTTTGTTATTGAACAATCTCCACACAACCCCGGTATTAATGTCCAAATCCAGTATAAAAGTCACATAGTTACTGTTTGTAGTAGGGTTCGGATTGTTCCCGTTTTTATTTAAGTATCTGAGCTCCAAATAATCTGCATCAAACTCATCTGCAACCCTTATCGCCTCTTCAATAAGCATTTTCTCAGCAATATCATCATCCGCACACACACCGCCATAAGGCGCGAAAGGAACCGATACCAATTTCTTACCAAAAATCACGCTCCTCATTAAGAACAGTGGCAACACACCCTTTATCTCATCGTTCTCTTTCGCAACCAAGTAAATGGGTTTGTGTTTGTACGTCTTTTTGACCACATTCCTCCACCCGAGTTGATGATAGAAAGTGGAACTGCTGGATTTGTAAACATAAGAGTCCCATGCTTTTTCGTCTTCTCTTCGCAATTCAGTGATTTCCATTTTTGATTAACAATCTTTTACCTTCCTTCACTTCGGCTTCTCGGATGCCCATTATTTCAACAGATACAACTTGTTCATTCTCATCCAGGTCGAGCAAAACATTATCTGCGAGCTCTATTGTATCAACCACTTTATTTTTGCTTAAAATCGCCAAAAGTGCATCAGAATCTTTGCTTATTATCAGTTTCGCCTTCTTTGCTTCGTTTGTTTCAATTTCCATAACCATCACCCACCCTTTCAGATAACCTCTCAGCCTTTTTCCTATCCCTTGGTATCACATTGACCACTGTTACTATATCATTCGTCCTTTCATATATAACTACT
>Ga0190354_1000051_pt1 | contig 17812 bp, 10 predicted proteins | sample 4872131213_MG_FD_163436 | JGI IMG/M metagenome (GOLD analysis project Ga0190354, IMG submission 163436) | Hydrothermal vent microbial mat bacterial communities from Southern Trench, Guaymas Basin, Mexico - 4872-13-12-13_MG | ecosystem: Environmental > Aquatic > Marine > Hydrothermal vents >...
TTCCCATTCTTTCCTTAATAGTAACTTTGTTTTTAAGTAGTTTTTGCTTTTTTTCTCCTTTCTGGAAAGTGCTCTTTGCAGTTTTTTAACTCTATCCGTTTCCGGTATATACCACTGGAATTTTTCTCCTGTTGATAAAGTTACTTGGTGCTTTATTCCTAGATCTACTCCTATTAGGTCTCCAGTTTGTTTCTGCTTTAGTTCTTCAATTACTTCCTGCTTAGGTAAGAAACAGCACACATGAATATAGTAACCAGAAGGTTTTTTTTAGGAGTTGAGCTTCTGTAATTTCTGCATTTTTAGGAATTTGGTGAAGTCCCAATATTCGGAACTTCTTTTTCAGTTTCTGTATCTTTACTCGGTTTTTATCTATTTGGTGAGTGTTACCGTACTGAGGTAGAAGAATACTTTTTACTTCAGTTTTAAATGAAAGTTTTCCTACTTTTAACCCTTTTTCCTTTGCTTTTTTAAGACTAAGAAGATTGTTCTTTATTCTACCAGCAAGTCTTTGTTTCATCTGAGATGAAAGTTGTTTTATCTCCCTCAACTCAGTTCCAGTAGGAGTTTTAATTTCCACTTCCCTAACTTTCCAAATACTATCATTCAACCGATTTTGAATATCTGCTACAATATAATTATAAAACCACTTAGCTTCAAGAAATAATCTATCTAACTCTTTTTTATCTTTCTCAGAGAGATTCTGGAGTTTGAACTGAAACACTTTTGGTATCTGAGTTTTTCTACGTTCTCTAGTTGCTCGGAGAGTTTGCTTAATTTTTTGTATTTTTTCTGCATTCATTCAAATTGAAAATTTTATGAGAAAACAAAGAAAATTAACTAGAAAAATAATTGATGATACTTGAAAAATCAAAAGAATTCATCTAGTATCTTCACCCAATCTGAACTAAATTTTGAATTTTTTAGAAGTCTCCGTATTGCAGTTATCATTTCCTTTTCGGTTCTGAATCTTTTGTAGATAAATATGAAGTTCAATATCTGATGAACTAATTCATGGCAAGCAGGGTGAAGTACACAAAACCCATTTCTATTCTCTCTTATCCAATTTATGTCAGAGGATGGACTTAGTTTTTCACCAAATTTCTCAATTTCTTTTTTATAAAGTGAATAATCTAAGTGGTGGATAATAAATTTTTGACTGCTTGTTATTTTTTGTCCGCATAAAAAGCAACAGTTCCCAAGTATAGAAAGAATTTCTTCTTTTCTTTTCTTTTGAAATGCTTTGTATTTTCTTTTATTTTTATATTTTACAATTTCTTTTTTCCACTTTTTATAACACTCTTTACACTCCTGATTAAACCCATCCCATTCCCATTTATTTTTACGAAATTTCGATATTGGTTTCCATTTCTTACAGATATAACACCATTTATATTCTTTCTCTGCAATAGTTTTATGAGGAACTTTCCGGTACTTAAACTTCTTCATCTAACCCTTCCAAATGAGGATAGTTAAAGAAAGTATTCTCGTTATAATAAAACTGCTCTACATCGGTTACTGAAGGAAATTCATCTAGATCTAAGATACGATGTGTACAACTGGTTTCATATTCTACTTTTGCTGTCTGTCCTGGTATTTTAGATACTAGTAAGTTAAGTTCATCAGTTGAGCGAAATATCTTTAGACAGTAAAATTCTTTCATAAATCTTTCTTGGTAGATTTTTTCTATGAATTCTTCCGGTACTTGTATCCAAGGGAGTAGTTCTGCTTGGATGCTAAGTTTAGAATCTAGTTTTTTTAATCTTCTTTCTAGCATAACTGCTCTGAACCCAAACTCTTGAGTAGTAGTATCATAGAAAAATTCATCGGTTTCTTTATCCATAAGTACAAGGTTTCTTCCTCTTTCTTTTTCTTGATCTAATAGATATAATAAATAGTTTTTTGACCAATTTTCATTTACCATCCAATCCGTGAATTCAGTATAATCTAAAGATGAAGAACTAATTAAAAGAAATTTTTTTCTTTCTAGTATATTTTCTATGAGATTTATTCCTATATTTTCTTTTTTTCGGTAATAACAAAAGCAGTTACTAGTTACAGAGTCATCGCAAGGGTTAGCAGTTTGTTCCTCGGGGGTAGCTGGTTTTTGAGATAAATAATAAAGTGACTGACTAACCTGCCATTTATCTTGTTGGGGGAAATAGACACAGTAAAGAGCTGTTAGATAATTTTGTGAAGTAGCAACATAGTACTCTCTCCAATGCTCATTGAAAACGTTAAAAGTTGGTACTAAGACATACCTTCTTCCATCTTCTGCAATCTTGTCATGAAAGGACATCCAGGAAGCATTTACTTCTATATTAAATGTAAAGGAGTCAAAAATTACTAAAGAAGGAAAACCCCAGATTGGTTGATAACCCCAAAATTTCTCGTATCTGTTTCTTAGGCAGTGTCGCAATAGTCTCCTTCCATGACTAATAGTTACTAAATTTCGTATCCAATACACAGTGTAAGAAATATCATGTATCATCTCAAGTTGTGTCCTGAATAGATACTCGGAAGGAACTGGCTGTGTACCTTCTCCAACAAGTTTTACTTCACTGCCATCCCAGGTAAAATTATAAACTTTTTTATAACTGCCGAAGTTCTCAAAGTTAAATTTTCTTTTATGGATTTCTCTCCATTGAATAGAGTAGGTAGTAAGTTGCTCACCTTCTATCTGATATAGATATGCTTGAGTTACAGATACTGAAGTTGGAGAAGTAAAATAGAAAAGAGCACTATGATAATGGCTTGGATTTTTATGAGCTTTTTCTGCAATTAATAAAACCTTTCCTTTATAGTACCGCAAGGAAGATATTTTCCATGGTTCTCCACGAAAGTAGTGATCTAAAAATATAGAACTATCAAACTCATCACTATTGATAAATAGTTTTCTATCTGGAGTCACTACCACAACTAGTACTTCGGGAGGGGGTGGAAAAAATAGTGGTTGGCTAATACGATAGTAAGGAATATTTATCACTATACAGTTCCTACTACTACAAGATCTTCAGTAATAGGTCTTTTTGTAGAAATTGCTTTTATCCAAAAACTAACCGAATTTCCAGGTAATAGTTCTGCAGCAAGTTCTAAAGGATTATCTTGGTCTGCTGTTCTCCACTCAGATAAATCTTTGGAAAACAATATGGTCTCATCATCTTTTATATAAGTTTTAACATCTGTAACTGTACTAGAACTCGAGTTAGTAACTGTTATTCCATACCAAGTGGATTCTTCTGTGTAAAAAGGTTCTATAGTGATATTAAAAATTGGATTCCCGGTGGCATCTGTAAACTCTAGTTTTGGCGATGTATTAAGTAAGCGAATATCATTGAGGTGTGCAATGTAGTTGGAAATTGAGTGAGGAGCTATTCCTACTATTCTCACTCTATCAACCGGTTTCTGTAAGGTGTATTTCACAAAATTAGGTGGACAAGTAGAATATACCCAATTGTTTCCAACTAATTTCTTATATCTTCTATAATATTCTGTATCCCAAGACCAATCCGAGTCATTTATAATAGGAGTTCCAGTTCCTAGGTCTTTCCATCTATCAAACTGATGAACTTTTATTTGGAACATTTCCGGGTGCTCATAGCAGTGGTAGTCACAGTAGATTCTTAATTCATCTACTCTATAAAAATTAGGTAAAGAAATTTCTACATCTAATTTTCCTTTTATACGAGTCCAAGCATACATAACATGTCCAAGTTTATTTATTACATAGAGTCTCTTTCTTTTTACTACTGATGGTAGGTAGTCATAAGACATAAAATTCCAGTGTTTAACTTGTAACTTCAATAAATTAAAATAGAAGCAGTCATACTGGCGAGTTAACACATTATAGATCTTTCCCCAGAGAGATTTTTCTCTAAAGTAATATAAAAATTCATCTGTCATTACTATATCAGCTATATTTTCGATGGAGTTTACCCAACTAACTTCTTTATTAAGTAACCAACAGTTAGTTTCTGCGTGATATTTAACCACGCAGCCATCTGTAGAGCAGAAAATTATCTCATTACTTGGTTCGTAATAGAAAGCATGGTCGATATTTACGAAATTTTTTTCTAAGTCAGGATTAGGTGGAGCTCTAAACCAATCTTCTTCTATATAATCTAAATTTAATCTCCATAAATTATAACCATTCCAGTAACAATATAGATATTTATTATTATCATAAACTACAGCTTTTGGGGCTGTAGTACTTATAGGAAAGCCTCTAGTAATTTGTCTTAACACATTATTTTCATCCACATAGTAAAATCTGCACAATTGAACCGACTGATTTTGTGGAGGAATTATATAACCAAATAAATATAACTTTCCTTTATGATAAAACGCTTTTAAGTAAGCAGTAGAAGGACTTCCTCCACTAGTTTCACCTGTGTCTGGGTCTACAGTATAGTTCATACTAAAACTATAATATGTCTCAGCATCAGGTTGGATTTCTATATAACTATATTCTTTCTCCACTATATCAAATAACCATTTTCTTAAACTAGTTACTAAACGATTATCATCGGTTACTTCTTCTATATAAGGTGCGCTTGGCCATAGTTCAATGTAACGATTATCTGGATCTTCATTATTTTGTATAATGAGCCCTTCATTAGGGTAAGCTCTTGCTGCTCGATAGAATACAGATTGTTCCAAATCGAGAACCCAGATATCATCTACTCCGTAGTCGATATAACTTGGACACTGGCCTCCCATAACTTTTTGTGTTTGGGCACCATAGATAATAATGATTTTATTCTCCCGGCGGAAGCATGTAGGTTTTCCTCTTCCTCTATAACCTAAAGGTATGTAAAGCAGTTTAGTCCATGTATCTTTGCTTATAGAGTAGATCCAAATTTCTTTATTAGGGCCTTTGAAACCATCTTTTGTATAACCACCTATTAAATATATTTTATCATCTCCATCCCAAACTACTGCTCCATTATAAACTGCAATTGGACATTTAGCTAGAGATACCCATTTATTCTCATCTATATCGTAGTAGTGGCAGTCACTTAACGGCGTCCAGTGAGGACACCCACTATCATCTGCATATTTATAAGCTCCTCCAAACACATAAATTTTACTACCTATTTGAACCGACTGAGCTAAAGTTCTTTCACTGGGACGGGTTCCATTTTCATACGTAATCTGACGGCCAGATAAGTCCGTTAGAATTTTTTGAGTCTGTAAGTAGAGTTGTTCTCTGACTGCTTCTACATGCTCCTTATCTAAGTCATCTGTTATATTATCATGAGCTAGATCTATCAGGTATTCTTTAACTATTTCATAATCTATCCGTTCAAATTTATCCGGGATAGTTTGTAAGTAAGATACTTGAAACTCGTTATAATTAAGGTCAAATTTCATAAATCCCTGATGACAGAGAGCATTTTCATCCAGTCCTCCGGCCCTTATACCATGCTGACTATAGTATTCCCAAAAATTAGGTTCTCCCCCAAAACAATAGATTATCCCATCTTTGTAACCGAAAACAGAGCCTTTCCACAGTTCTGCTAAGTAGTCAAATCTAGAACCATCATTAGTATTTATTTTAACAATTTTTCCATTGTTATCTATAATAAAAATTCTTTCATCTTTTTCAAACCACCCTCGTAAAGGCGCTTCATAGTACTCAGAGAAATTTAATGACTTTAACGAGTATAAGAACCAGGGAATTTCCACTACTCCAGTAGAGTCAAATAAGGCATTTTTACTATGAATTTCTTCTTCTGTTACAGTAGTACTATCAGTTACAAAGGAGAATGTCTTATCTTGAACCGATTCCCAGTAAGATTTAATCTGAAAAATACCAGATTTATCCATCAGTTTAGTTCCATCACTAGTCTCAGCAACCAAAGCGCCTAAACTGTAGTCGGGATGAGGTAACTGGTTTTTGGTAAGTGGTTGTATGGGTGAATAATTTAGATAATAAAGTCCCAAGTTAGTATCTGGATTTATACTAAGAAGAGTTACTTTATTTAAAGGTGTTAGATAATGAGGTACAATACTTCTTGTACAGTCATCTATTGAAATTACTTCAAAAGTATTCATATCAATAGCAAGGTTAGCAGACCCACCTCCATATATTATTGAACTTGGATAATAACCAAAAATAAATAACCTATCTTCAATTAATGTGGCCTCCAGCGGAGCTGTAAGGTAAAGTCTTTCATTTTTTATAGTGTTTAAAGGATGAGTTGTAGAGTAGTGACTAGTATCTAGACCTACAGGTACAAATTGTTTCCTTTCATAATAGTATCTATATAATTTAACTTCGCCGTTGAAGAACCATAACCGGTCTTTATAAGTAAATAGTTTATTATCCGTCCCAAATGGTATTACATCAATAGGATACTCTCGCACCCATTTATTTTCCGGTATATCATAATACCAGAAGTCATTAAAACTTTCTGCATCATTATAACCACCTATTATATAAACTCTATCAAATAGGTATGCCATTCCTACTTTCTGCCTTTTTTCTGGCAAGGTTCCTTCTGGCGCTACTTGTGACCAAGTTTTCTCTTCTAGGTCAAATTTCCATAAATCGTTATAATAATGACTTCCGTTCCATCCTCCAAATAACCACACGCAGTTTCTATCTTTATCATAACACACCCCAGCATAAACTCGTTCTGCTGGATGAGTTGAAGTAGAAATTAACTCGGTTTGACCATTTTCAATATCTACTATCCAAGTATCTTCATAAAATACATAATTTGGCTTTAACCAATCGGCACCTGAAAAGAAAAATACTTTGTTGTTTCCTATATAAACTGTATTATGTAAGTAGGCGGCTGGGGGTAGTACTATATCTAGTTCTTCTAGTTCAGAAAGGTCACTAAGTTGTATTTTTTTAGGAATAAAAGTTTCTTGGGTTCTAGTATAAGAAACGCCTCCTAATTTTAGGTCTTCAGTATTATAAATATATGCTTGTCCGGTATCATTAACAGCAAGGACTCCAGTAGTGATTTTCGTAAAGGTATAAGAACTTGAGTTATATTCCCAAAGTGAGTTATTAGATAAAGCACCACCAGTTCCTTCATTAAGAATATAGAATTTACCATTCTTGTATAATACTTGGGAAGTTTCTTCCACGGGGGTGCTTAGACCTGTTATGGTCTCTTGTATAGAGTCAGTTTCTAAGTTATATACTATAACTTTATTTTCCATAACTATATGAACTAAAATTCCATCTGTCCACACAACTTTTCCAAGTTCACGAGGTAATAAAGATTGGGGGTCATATTGAGTCCATACTTTACTGTCTAAGTCATATACCCACAAATCATTTAAAGTAATCCAAGACTCAGATCCATACTCAAATTCACCAATAGCTACATCTACTTTTCCACCAAATAAATATAGTTTATTATTAAATAATAGTAAAGAAGAATTTTTCCTTCTCCCAGGCCACTGGCAACTTTCTGGAAAAGATGGTGTATGGTTTATCCACTCTCCATTTACAAGTTCCCATAAATCTTGAGAGCACCGCCCATTAACATACCCACCAAATATAAATAATCTCTCATCTGTATAAGTCATTGTATGGTACTGGCGGTACTGTGGGTAGTCATCACCTATGTAACCATAAGCGACTTTCCGTTTTCCTTTTTCCCAACGAAGTAGAACAATCCTTTGTTCTTCTATTCTAGGTTCTAGTATCCCGGTGAGAGAAGTTGAGTCACAGAAAAATCTTTTACAAGGAACTGATTTGGTATAAAAAGTTATATCTCCTTCCAAATTAACATAATTATTAGCAGGGAAGTAAGGTATATCTACTATTCCTTCTAGGTCTTCTTTATTAACTTCAAAATTACTTCTGTTGGTAAGTGTCCATTGGATATTATCTAAAATTTCTGCCATAGATATACTCTCATAATATATTTATTAGAATTTTATCATCTATATGTTTTGGAGAACCAAATGGCCAGTAAGGACTCTTTGCCAATATTATGTAAAATTTATCCATATTTTCTTTCCATAGTTCATATATTTTGTCTGATACACACATACCAATACTATCAACTTCATCTATAAAATCTTTATCTGATTTCCATATATATATTTTTGGTTCCCAAGTAGACCCGTAACCTTGCGGGAAAGGCAGAACTAACTTATTAGTTATCCACTTTGTTCCCAGACTTACTGTACTTGTTGCTTGCTTTGGAGTTAGATACCACTTTGCTACCCATTTTTCATTATTATTTTTTGTAATTGATGCAAAAAAATAACTATCTTTACTATCATAACCATCTACATAGATATAAACATTAGAAGTAGAATCTGCTTCTTCAATATCTTGTAAAACTGCGGTAGAATCTATACAACAATTTTCTGGAAAGTCTTCTGTATAGTAAATTTTCTGCTCCTCTGGTAAGTTATTATAGTAGTTCCGGACAATCCAATCAGATCCACCTTTTATTCTTTCTCCCACACCTTTGTTTCCATATATTTTTACCCAACTTACCGAATGCTTTTGTAACTTATCTGAATACAAACCAGTTTCAGAACTAGTTATAGAGAATTTTTCATTCTCAACAAAACTAGGTTCTGTAGGGCCGGCACTATGACGATACCGGAGGCCTCCATCTATAGTTCTCCAATTAGTCGTAGCCACTTTGGTATCCAAAGCTCCAAAAGGTTTTTCTTCTCCAAATTCAAACCAATGTAACCAGTATACTGTTGGATAAAACTTCCAGGAGTTTTCTCCTGTTGCTACAGCGTAATACTTTTGGGAGTACCAGTTATTTTCATGATGTGATAATAAAGAAAACTCAGGAGCTTGACGGGAGAGAATATATGTTGGATAATCTCGGTTACTGGTACTAGTTATAGTTTCAGTGTTTTTATCAAAAATAAGTATCTTATTATCAGTTTTCAAGAACATTTTATTGTTAATTGTTATCTGACTAATCCCCATATTAGCACTATCATTTCCATTAACTATAAAGGAATCTGTAGATAAATTAAAAACTTTTCCCGAGTAACACATACAATATGGCCAAGAGATATTTCCAGGAAAGTCGGTGGAGGACATGCTAGTAATTTCTTTTACAAAATTGAAAGTTCCGGAATCTCCTTCTTCTTCATATAGTAGCCATTTATTGGTAGCAGAGTAGACAAATAAGTAGTGACTTTGCATATCATAGAAAATTCCATATCTACCATTGTTATTTTTGAAATAATTACCAGATGGAGGAGTAGCTGCAACTTTCTTTTCGAACTGGTCCCAATTTATAAGTTCTACCTTATTTTGATACATAACCAGCAGTTTACCTATATCATAAGGACAGATACTTAAAGAACTTGGAAAGATATCTTCTATTTTAGCACTTTTGTTGTTACTACACCATATTTCTCCATTAGAGTGGTATATTTTCAGTTTTTTATCTAGAATAAAAATGAAATTAGATGGTGTGTTATGCCATCTACTAACTTTAAAATAAGGTCTATAATGTGCTGTTCCTATTCCTCCTGTTTGGGTGTACTTGGTGTAAAATGACCAATAACCACCTTCAACCAATATAGAACTACTATCAATTGCTGTTGTATCGTTATACTGTAGTTCCAAAGATCCCGTACTGTTAATAGTTCCTACTACATAATCTCTTTCCCAATCATCTGCTCCTGTTGTATGCTTAAACAAACGAGTAAGCTGGTTGGTTTTATAGTTTAGGTCAGGTCTTACCTCTCTCCAGAAATACCAGTTATCTAACTCTGATACTTCTTCATAATAATTCTCATCTATATCATTTCTATAATTTCTTACTTTATAAGGTAAAGTTCCATCATCTATATATTCCCCTTTCATAATTTGTATTCTAGACTCTATGTCAGAATAGAAATCTATTCGGTACTTCCCCGAGAGGGTATCTGTGGGTTGTACTGTGAGGGGGTCTTCTAGTTGGATAATGCTTGTAACAAACCAAGTATATGTGTTAGTATCCGGTTTAAATCTAGTATATAGTCCATAAATAGTAGTAGGGTTATCCGGCGACCAGGATATATTTATTTCAAGATAACTTTTGCCATCGGAACTGTGTGAATAGTGAAGATTTTCTCCCCGTTCAAACCCATAGGTAACTGCTACGATTCCTTCCACGGCGGAAGAATCTACGAGAGTAGTACTATCACTAAAGGTTTCTGCTAATGGTTCTGTTAAGATGCCAAGAAAATTTTCATCTACATACGGATTCCAGTTTCCAAGGAAAGTTCCGGTATTCTTAACAGAAATGGTTTTCTTTACTTTCCCGGTAGTTGTATCTTTTACTTCTAAGTATAAGTTTCCCTTAAACATTTCTTTGCTAACTGTTGTTTTTAAAAAAATTTAGAAACTACTTTAAATTTTTAGAAAAAGAAAAATAAAAAAAAATGGCTGTAACAAACGATTTTATAACAATTTGCGATGCAACTACAGACTGGACTTCTCTCCATGAAACCGATATTTATGAGTATGATCTGGTAGAAGATTACATCTGGAAAGATTCCTGGGACCGTCCAACCGGTCAACTGATACAAACAGGAGGTCATTTTAAACTAACCGGAGGCAGTAATTTTAAAATGGGAGTACAATGCGAGATTCCCGCTAGAGATTTTAGAAATAAGTATTTTTCAATGTGGATCTTTGCGGAAGGAGTTCGTATAGTTGGAAGAGACCCAATTTCTTTTCTCCATCATATCAAATTAACTTTACTAGATAATAATGGAAACAGTTGGGAAGCACCACTTCTAGATACTACCACTGAAGTAGATGTCTGGAGAATACCTAAGGAACTAGATGATTACTATCAGTATTGGAAGAACTATCTCATACCAGTCCCGCCAGATGCTCCGGTGGAAAATATAACTAAAATTCGGCTAGAATTTAAACTAAGGGACTCAACTACACCAGAATGGGAGTTATATAAAGAATGGTATGGAAAAGATTTAAACCCAGGTGGATCCTTAGGTAATTTTTTGCTATTACTAGGAAAATTTAAATTAGGAAGAAAACTAATTGTAGATTCTACTACAACTTTAGAAGAAATAGAAGAAGAACAGAAAGATGAATGTCTAATAAAAAACGGTGTTTTATGGTGTGATTTAGTTATTAGTGGAGGTAAACTTACCTGCAAAGATCACTGCCATGGGTTCCCAGTGTGGTATTACATACAAGGGGGTGGAGAGCTTATCTTAGAAGGAACGGTGAAAAGTCTTCCTTATGAAGGCCCTGAGTTAAGTTACCTTGAAGAACTTACCCCAGCCAATGGTATAGTTACCATAAAGAACTGCGATTTACAAGTAACTTCTCAGAAAAGTTTGAAAGGAGCTACTTACCAAATAACCAATTCCAATCTAAGTTACTCGCAGTGTGTATGGTTACCCACCTCGGGGTCTAAATTTACCCGAGTTTACTTTGGAAACCAGAGTCCAGACCTAAGAGGCACTGTAGAGGAGTGTCAAGGGTGTGGTAATCCAATCTTTTGGGTACAAGATGACTGGAATGTTAATCTTATCCGATGCTGCTTCTACAATGATAGTGGCATAAAAATTGGCATTAGAGGTTCAAGTTGGAGTGGAACAATAACCGTGAAAGATAACTGGGGTGAAAAGTTCTCGGGGACTTATTCTCTTCAGTATGAAGAACCAAATAACCACTCGGGTAAAATAGAAATTTATCACACTACCCCCGTGGCAGTTTCTGGTTTTAGATGGAAGAATGAAGGTGGAAAGAAATATGTAAAAGAGTATATGCCAATTTCTTCTGTCTGGTGCCGAATTTATGACAAAGATGGAGCATCGGTTTTTGATAAAGAAGTTTGTGAAAATGTATGTGAACGGTTTAAATGGGAGGAACCGGTTGTGAAAGCAGAGGAGCAGAGATTTGTCTCGGGAAGTGCTACTAGGACTAGTTATTATCCATTTACTGTCTATTTCTATTATATACCTGCTATAGATGGCACTTTATTAGAGAGGGTAAAGTATAATCCTGATAAATTTTTCTTAGAAGAAAATTGGGATTGGTTCCACAATTATAATCCATTTGCCCTTCAGAAACGTTACTGTTGTGTAGAAGTGGATAACAATAGTGTGCCAATACGTCATTATGAAACTCTCACTCCACCTTCTAAAACTAGTTTTAGTCGCACTCGATTACTTCCCTTTTCTTATAAAGTGGTAAGCAAAGTGAAGGGATTAAGAAATGAAAATTGGTATTTACTAGTGGATGACAGTGATAGAGTGTGGGTATTAGATAGAGAAAAGAATATCTACTGTCATTTTTCAGTTCCTTATCCAGTGGTGGGTGCTTGTGCCGTGGTAACTGATTACATCTATATTTTCCTTACATATTCTAGTCAAGAAAGTACATGCTGGACTAATAATCGGTGTATAGCATGGTTAGGAAATTTTGTGGTAGGTGATGTGAGAGAGAAACTGGATAGAAACCCTGAAACCGGACGTCTGGAACCTGTCTTTTACTTATATTACTGGGAATTGGTAGATGGGATCTGGTTACTATTTTCACGGGGAGTTTCGGTAAAAAATGAACAAGTTATATTACAAGATAAAAAACACATGATAATAGTTCCAGAAGATATTCTAGAAAGAAAAGTAGAATTTTCTTCTGGAATGATTTTAGTTAGTCAAGGAGGGTAAAAGTGGGATGGTTAGTAGGTTGGCAATATAGAAAAAAAATAACTATAAGCGGTTCCTCTGGCGCCGGAACTAATTATCAAGTACTTCTCAAAGTAGGGGAAAGTTCAGATACTACTGGATGTGACTTTAGCGTAGAAGGCCATTCACTGAATTTTCCAAGTGTTACAAATCAATCTGGAGATCTAAGATTCACTTCTAGTGATGGAACTACTCCGCTAAGTTTTTGGGTGGAGAAGGTAGAAGGTACATCTCCTAATAGAGTAGCTCATATATGGGTGAAGGTTGCGGATAGTTTAGATAGTGATGTGGATATTTATTGTTATTATGGTAATTCCAATACCGGTAATGTAAGTAATGGTAATAATACTTTCATTTTCTTTGATGACTTTTATTATCTTGAAAATTTTGATTCTGGGAAATGGGACAAAGTAGGCTCAGGTTCAATAAACAAGACTTATGAAACTCAATTTACTGCATCTCATGGTGGACAAGGTCTTGCTAATGATGGGACTTATTTCTATTTTGGTTCCAATTCAGGGGAATCTGGCACAATTTACAAAATCCGAATGTTGGATGGTGTAGAAGAAGATTCTTTTACAGGCCCTCCTCATCCAGCGGGTGGTGATTGGCGTGATGACCACAATACATTAATTTTTTCATCAGGAGGGAACTTTACTCCAGAAGTGTGGGAAATCAATCCGTCAACAGGTAGTAAAATTCGTGAATGGGATTTCAGTGGGGAAGGTTATAATAGAGGTGCATTAGTTGCATACAAATCTGAGAATAGGATATTTCTGTTTACAAGTGATACAAGTGGCAATTTCAAAATCAAAGAATATGAAATAAATGATGATGAGACATGGATAGGTATTGGAATAGAATATTCGCATTCATCTCTTGGTGTGCCACAAGGATTAGATTATGTCAATGGCCACTTATACTTTCTCTATGATAATGGTCTTAGCAAATTACAGTTAAACGATGATGGAAGTATCACCATTTTAGAAACTCTTTCAGATTTGCCAGGAACTGAACGTGAAGGTCTTACCTATCATAATGGATTTTTTTATTATGGTGATGCTGACTTAGTAATAAGAAAAATTTTATATCAAGTTTCTTTAGATATTAGTTCCAATCATGTTTCTATTTATTCAAAAAATGCAAATTACGGAACTGATATAGCTCTTCGCTGTAGATGGAAAGCAAGTTCTGTAGACCTTGATTATCCTGGTTTTGGGTTTGGTAATAAAAGCACTACTGATATAGTAGATGACTCGTATGGTGGACACGGTATCACGATTGGTAAACTGCATTGGACTGACAATTATCTCCTAGGAAGACAGTCAGATGATGGTACAAATCGAGCAGAAACAGGCAGTATATGCTCAACACAAAATCAGTTCCATACATTTGAGATTAGAAGGAAATCATCTAGTGCAGATTATGTAGTAGATGATGGAACACCAACGACACTTTCAAACTACTACCCAACGGAAAACCTCTATGTAGGTATTGGAGGACATTATCGCTCAGATGAAAGTGGACAAAGCATAGCTGATTGGATACTAATTCGTAAATATGTTTTTCCTGAACCGATATTTAGTTTAGCAAGCGCTGAAGAAGTGGTAAGCATCCTCTCTGGCACAGCCTGCGACAAATGCGGTAATCCTATAGTAGGCCATGCAGTTAAAGTTTTTGTTCTGGACAAAGAAACTGGTGAATTACTTGGTCAAACAACAAGCAATAGCAATGGTAACTGGAATTGTGAAGTCGGAACTGCACCTGGTACAAAAGTTGTAACTGTTCTTACGCTTGAAGGTGAGTATGGTGGCGACACTGACATAGCAGGGGCAGAATTTAATATAACTCAAGAAGGTAGTTAATGTCCTGTAGTATTTTACATACCAATGGGCGGCTCTATCCTAAAGGATGTATAGAGTTCTCATCTCTCTCCGATACTTCCCTCACCATAGCAAGTTCAAGGCAGTTCATAGCAGATACTGCACTAGATATTAATAAAAGTATAGAAGAAAGTTTTGATACTTTACTTAAACTGAAGTTTTTAATTTCTTCTATCTCCGATAGTTTACTCCATATAGTAAGCACTAAAATAGAAAGATTATATGATACTTTACTCCATATTGCAAGTTCTAAGCAATGGTCCTATTCTGATACATCATTAGATATCAAAGCAGTAAAGTCAACTGGTGCTGACACTTTACTATGGATAAAAAGTAAGAAAACGGAACTTTCAGATACTTCTCTTCAAATAACTGGAGCAATAACATCTAGAGCAGATACTTCCCTTAGAGCGGTTTCTCAAATTTCATCTTTCTGTGATACTTTATTAACTTTAACCACCACATTTTCTTCCATCGCTGATACAATACTAAAACTAAAGTATTGGATTACCTCTATCTCCGATACTTCTCTCCGTATTCTGGCAGGAGCAGAATATGATGTTATTATAAAACTAAAACAATATCAAACTCTTCTTAATGACTTAATAGTAGTACTTAAACCTCGAGTAGTAACTGAGTATGATATCTCAGTTGCCTTATTCGAGAAAGTTTCCACAGAGAAAGCCCTCGATAAAGTTAGTCACTCAGTACCCAATATGACTGAATGGGTAATTTCAGAAGGAGGTTCAGATAATTTAGTTAGGTTAAAGCGGTTCGATAAAAGAACCTTACAACACCGGTATAAAGATAACTTGTTAACTTATGGTTGTAAGCATAGAGTTTTAGATGATGAAGTCGTAGTTGTAGATGGGAATAGTACTTATCTAGTTGATATAGATTTAGATGTTCCTTTATTTCTTGGTAAAGAAGCAAATTGGGAAGATGCTACTTTCTTTTTCCAAAAGTACTCCATAGTTAGAACCTATGAGGAACAGGAAGTAGAATATCTATCTGTTACTACATTTTACTACCATGAAAAGCGAGATCTTTATACATTATATTTCATTATTTCAGTAACTGATACTCGTGTCTATCTAACAGAGTTAAACTTTAAGTGTAGTAAATGGGAAGAAAACATTCCAGTGAAAGGTTTTACCAGCTGGTATTTTTACTCGGTACCTCATATTCCTTACCAAATAATTACAGAAGGAATAACCGTAGAGGTTATCTGTAGATATATTCCGCCATTAGGTGCAGGCCTAAGTCCAGCCGATGCAATATCGCCTACATATACTTATCAACCTCCATTTATGCAGGAAGGAACAAACTTTTACACAGGAATGCTACCCCGAGTGGATTACCAGAAGTTGTCTAGTTATAAACTTGATACTCAAGGTACTGTTAAAGAATTCTCTACACAAGAAATTATAGAAACTAAAGAGTTATATTCTACGGATTCTACGTTTGGTTATGAGCAAAATTGGGTTTTACAGTTAGACCAACAAGATACTTATACTGTCTTTAGTGAACATTTTAAACTGAAATCCGACTATATCTTGGAGGAACAGAATGCTCCCAATTACTAGTGCTAGATCTAAAATTAACAAAGAAAGATTTGAAGTAGTTAAATGGACTTACATAAGAGTGCTAAAAGAAAAATATTTTCCCGGAACCACTGGACAGTACTTATCTTGGGTAAGGCAGTGGGGAGATAATTTGTATGGTAATGTTGTACAATTTAAAGGAAATTTTTCTCGAAAATTGCTTCAAGAAATCTTTTACCCAACTTTACAGTTTTGTATTAAAAATACTACCCGTGTTCTTTTCGTAACAGATATCCCTCAAGTTGAAGAACTCCTGCAAAAAGATCCCAGTCAAGCATTCCGTCTTGAAGAAGTAAAAGTTCAAGTGACTTCTTTACCAGAATTAAAACGAAAGTGTGAGGAGCAGATATATCAAAGTATTTTAGAAAAAATTCAACTTGAAGGCCTAGAAAGTTGCTGGAGTGTAACCCATCTATCACGCCATATCTATCAAGTAGGGGATTGTATTGTGGATTTAGATAGAAACTGGTGCACGTGCTGCTGTAAAATTAAGAAACTGGGAGAGTTCAAGTGCCCGCATTACTGGGCTGTAAAGAAATTTTTGGAAAAAGACAGTGGGTTTCTTAGCTGAAAGTCAAAAAAATTGTATAATATCTGCACCTCAAACAACTTACCAAACCAGTTCTAGAACTGGATTTTGTAGTGGGGCTGCTCCAGATACCACTAGTGTGCGGTTCCTTGATACAACCGGTATTTTGAATGTAAGTGGAGAAATTTCCTGTCTTGTAGTTCCTTATTGGGAACAAGTACACGGGGAGCGAAAGGCCTTCCTATCTCATTTATCTGATTCTACAACTATATGTGAAGTAGTGGGAGGATGTAACGAAGAACGGTTGGTATGGTGTCAAGGTTATGAGCAGAGAAACTCGGTACGTGATAGTTATATAGAAGGGTTATGTAACAATGGGCGTTGGTGCTTGTGCTGGATTACTACAGAAGAAGATTCTACCCGACAATGTCTGGTTCAAAATAATCCATTTGATGTTAGAAAGATACTGTGTCAAGGTTTCCACCCAGTAACCTCAGAAAGAGTTATAGATCTATTATGGGAATCTCCTTTTAACTCTATGAGACAATGTGAGATTAAACCTTACTCTGTCCAACTAATTTCTGTTACAGATGATAGAGAGGTGGTTTTAGATTTCACCACCGATTTTACAGCAAAGGACTGGACGTCAGTTACCTCATCATCTGAGTTTCAATTTCAATTCTTTAATTTGGATAGAGTTGCTCGGAACTCTCCTTTATTATTTTTTGATGAAAAAACTACGTCCGTTACCACTAAAATTATACTTTTCCCCACAGTCAGTTCCACGGTTGAGGAACTTTGGTGTTTTTTTACTGTGGATGCAGTGTGGTTGTGGGTTGAGGATGAAGTAATAGAGGTAGAAGTAGCTAATAAAAAACTGAGTAATGAAAAAATTTTGATAAAAGCAGTTCAAAATGTTGGTTATCCCATAAAAATTATAATAAAAGCACTTATTAACAAAATTAGTTATATTCACTGGCGAGTATTGGATGGTCGGGAAGGAGTTATTTTAGTTAAGATTTTTAGGAGAAAAGTTTAGGGGAGCGAAGATGGAATTTAGGAAAAACCCAAAAGTTTTAGAAGGAGAAGGAAAACTCCAGCAGAAAACCCTACCTGTGGACTGCGGGGAAGTTAAG
>Ga0190354_1000052_pt1 | contig 17399 bp, 18 predicted proteins | sample 4872131213_MG_FD_163436 | JGI IMG/M metagenome (GOLD analysis project Ga0190354, IMG submission 163436) | Hydrothermal vent microbial mat bacterial communities from Southern Trench, Guaymas Basin, Mexico - 4872-13-12-13_MG | ecosystem: Environmental > Aquatic > Marine > Hydrothermal vents >...
TGCACTACCACACAGGCCAGATGGCCGTTCAATTCGTCGAACTAATCCGAAAGTTCGACCCGAGAACCGGCCAAACAGTAGAGGAGAAGCCTTCATTCCTAAAGACCGGTGACGGAGCACTTGTAAGGTTTAGGCCCCTAAGGCCAATAGCAATTGAAACTTACAGCGAATTCCCAGAAATCGGAAGATTTGCAATAAGAGATATGGGAACCACAATAGCCGCAGGAGTAGTCAGAGAAATAACTGAAAAAGGACCATAATCCCCATTTTCTTTCAAATTTGCCACCGTGACCTAAATGTTTGAAGAAGACATAGATTATAGAATAATTGAAAAATTGAAGCAAAAGCCAGCCGAAAGGCCATGTTTAGAAGCAAGAGAATAATTTCTTCTCAAATAGCCTTTTTTCTACTCTTTATTTCATGTTTCTTCATTGCATACATCTGTTTGTACTTTAAAAATAGGATTTTCGAAAATATCTTAGGGAATATAAAGAGAAGACTCGGAAGCGTTAAGTTAAGCTCGGGCATATACTTTTAAGAGTGAAGATTTATGTCTGGAACTGAAACTTTGCTTCCGTATATTAAGGATGAGAACGAGGAGAAACCTACTATAATTGTTGACAGCAGGGAAGCCAGTTCTGCGCCAAAAATCGTTAAGGGACTTCGGGAGGCTGGAGCCGAAATTAAAATTCAAGCTTTACCTAAAGGCGATTATGTGCTTTCTGATTGCTGTGCAGTAGAGAGAAAAACCGTCTCAGACTTTGTATATACGCTTACAAGGCGGTACTTGTTTGAGCAGCTTTTCATGTTGAAAGAAGCTTATTCAAAGCCTATAATTCTGATTGAGGGTTACCTTCCGATAATTTATAAGTTTAGTAAAATTAAGCCAAGTTCAGTTTGGGGAGCCATGTTCGCACTTGCGAAAAATGGAATAGCAATGATACATACAACTACCTATAAGGAAACGGTTGATTTCCTCTATACCGCGGCCCGTCAGGAACAAATTGTTGAGAAGCGTGTTCCAGCTGTGCATCCGGTGAAAAAGCTGGAGACTACGGTTGACGCTCAAGTGTTTTTTATTGGGAGTCTTCCTAATATTGGACGTGAAAAGGCGTTGGCTATTTTGAAGTGTTATCAGACACCCCTTAACGCCTTAATTAATGTTGACCGTTGGCACTTAGACGTGAAGGGACTAGGCCCCAAAACATCTAAAAGGGTCAAGGAGGTTTTGCATACTCCGTTTAAGGAGTGAAAGCAATGGATGTAGAAATATCGCCTACAAAGAAAATAATCATATTTGGGGTTGAGAAGAGAAGCTTAAAAAATCTTGTTTGGTGTGCAATCACGTATGGGGTTAATCGCCTATTCTGGATAGATGGCTATCTCTTCTGCTTGGAGGTTTATGAAAAATCATTTGAGCATGAAATAAAGGACAGAATCTTCCCAATAAGTCAAATTTGCTACGCAAATTTTCCCAAATATGTAAAAACTTACGAAATTGAAAAGGGTCTGCAGATACCGATAGTTGATGTTTCAGATACAAAAATGTACAGAAAACTGCTAGAGGCAATATTAGCAAAGGAAGGAAAAACAAAAAAGGAAAACTGCGAGGAAAATTGCCAATTACGAAGTGGAAATTGCATAGACTTTAAACAGTTCATTTACTAATGGCTGCATACCCTAACTCGAAGGCTTTAAGATTCATTTCCACATAAGCTGGGCGAACAAGTTCCTGAATTGTCTCTTTTAATGTTTCCGTTTTAAGTGGAAGTATGCCAGTTGCAGCTAAAGCACCCAACATCACCATGTTACGCGTTATAGCATTCCCAGCTTTTTTGGCCAAGTTTAAAGCATCAATAATTATTATTTTTTCAGTGAACTGTCGAATTTTCTCAATTATTTTTTCGAAATTTGGATATTCAACTGGTTGAGTTGAAAAACCTGTTGGAACTATTATTTCTTTAGATATTAAAGCTAAAGTTTCCTCCGAAGCGTACTTGATGTTTCTTAGAGTCTCTAATGGTTCAAATCCTAGTATCACGTTTGCTTTTCCTTCAAGAACGGTTGGGGCATAAACTTTTTTGCCTATTCTGACATGGGAGATTACGGCTCCCCCTCTCTGGGCCATGCCGTGAATTTCGCTGACTCTAACGTTGAATCCTTCCTTTACGGCTGTAACGCCTAAAACTTGCGAGGCTAAGAGTATTCCTTGCCCTCCAACTCCAGTTAATATAACATTAAGTTCATCCATTCTACTGAGCCTCCTTTCCAGCCTTTTCAATTGCACCGTATGGACAAACTTCAGCGCAGAGCATGCATCCAACGCAGAGGGCTTCATTCACTGTAACCTTGCCGTTTTTGGCGACTAGTGCTGGGCATCCAATTAGCTTGACGCACGCCATGCAGCCAGTGCATTTTTCATCCACAATTTCTGCGGGAACAATTTTTTCCGCCTTCCTTCTTTTCTCAGCAGTTACAAGCAAGGCGCACGGAGCCCTGAAGACGATAACAGATGGGCCTGGATGCTGCATAGCTTCCTTTAAGACTTTAACGCCTTCTTCTACTTGAAATGGATTGACGACTTTCACGTATTCTACTCCGCAGCCTTTGGCAATATCTTCAATTAGAATTCTTTTACCTGGCGTTTTCATGCCAGTTACGCCTGTTCCGGGGTGTGGTTGATGCCCTGTCATTGCAGTTGTTAGGTTGTCTAGGACAACTAGGACGAATCGGTGGTTGTTGTAAACAGCGTTTACTAGGCCTGGTAATGCTGCATGAAAGAATGTTGAGTCGCCGATTACTGCCACAACATTTTCGTCTATTACTTTGCTTATTCCAGACGCCGTTCCGACACTGGCGCCCATACAAATTAGTATATCTCCAATTTCAAGCGGAGATTGAATCCCCAACGCGTAGCATCCAATGTCTGTTGTGTAAACTACTTTTCCGCCAGTAGCACGCTTTATTACATAGAATGAAGCTCTGTGAGGACACCCTGGGCATAGGATTGGCAGTCTGGGTAAAAGTAACTTGTTGGCATCAGCGTATTTCTCGTTGATTTCTCTGAAGTTTGCAGGTGGCTGTTTTCCAAATATTTTGGCTAGAGCTTCAATAACTGTTCTTGTTGAGAACTCACCGTAGCTTGGGAAGAGTTCTGGTTTATTCATTCTTCCATAAATTTCCACGTTAGGCGCATGGTCTTTTGCCAAAGAGCGGAGTTGAAGCTCCAAGTAGGGTTCGAGTTCTTCAACAACTACTAGCTTTTTATGTTTTTGTATGAATTTTACAACCTTGTTTTTAGGAAGCGGGTGGGTCATTCCGAGTTTCAGTATCTCTGCGTTTAAGTCTAAAAGCTCAGCAGCTTCTAATACATAGTTGTATGCTGCACTAGAGGAGACTATGCCTATTTCGCCGTTGCCTTTGCGGACGATGCGGTTAAACGGAGATTCCTCGCTTATTTTGGCTGCTTCTTTCATTTTCTTAAGCAAGACTTTATGTTGAATTCTTGCGTTTGCTGGAACCATAACGAAACGTTTAACGTCACGCAAAAACCTGCCTTTCAGATTTGGCTTTACAAGTTTTTCAAGTGTAACTGGTCCTCTTGTGTGGCTTACACGTGTTGTTGTCCGCAGTATGCATGGCAATTCAAGCTTTTCAGAGATTTCAACTGCATATTTGACCATATCTTTAGCTTCTTGGGGATCTGAGGGTTCAAGCATTGGAAGATTACCTAGTAAGGCATAATACCTATTATCTTGCTCGTTTTGGGAACTGTAACAGTTGGGGTCGTCAGCCGTTACGAGTATGAAGGCTGCACGTACGCCGATGTAGGCTAGGGTCATTAATGCGTCTGCAGCTACGTTTACGCCCACATGCTTCATTGCAGCTAAGGCTCGAACCCCGCTGACTGCAGCTCCAGCAGCAACCTCAACTGCAACCTTCTCGTTTGCGGAATATTCCATGTAAACTCCAGCGTCTTTAGCCACTAAAGAAATTGAGTCGCCTATTTCAGAGGCTGGAGTGCCGGGATAGGTTGTTACTACGCCTATTCCGTTTTCTAAAACTCCACGGGCAATAGCCTCGTTTCCAAGCAGTAGCACACGTTTTCCCGGCGAGTCTTCGAGTAATACATCTTTAAGCTTAGCCAACAATTTTCCTCCAATTGCGTTTTGAGAGAGATTTTAAGATTAGGGAAAATCCTATTTATATTCACCTAAAGTTTTCCTAAATCTTTTAAGGATTAGACTCCAAAATTCAAGTTGAACATAAAATGTCAAAGAATATTGCTGCTATTCTTTTCGATTTTGGCGATACTTTAGTAATGTTCCCGCGTTTAGCGGCAAATGATAAGTCTGCCTCATTTAAGAAAATTGTTAAAAGAATGTACAATTTTCTGGTAAAAAACGGTTTCAAAATTGAATGGGAGCCCTTCTTTGAAAACTATAGAATTATTCGTCTTAAGCAAATTGAAATGCAGAGACAAACTGGAAGAGAATACGATCTCAGGGAGAGAGTGTCAAAAACGCTTGAAGCTTTAGGTATAAATCTTCCGCCTGGCTCTGAAATAATCGAAAAGGCATTAGAAGAATATCTTAAAGGTTATGAGAGAAGCGTAACTATTGAAAGAGAGACTTATACAGTGTTAGAAAAGCTTCATTCAGAATACAAGCTAGGTTTAATCACAAATTTTGCTTATCCACCTTTCTTTCACAAAATAATTGAAAAATTCAACTTAAAACGATTTTTTGATGCAATAGTAGTTTCTGGAGAAGTCGGATGGGCAAAGCCAAATCCTAAAATATTCCATATTATACTTTCAAAACTTAATTTGAAACCTGAAAAATGCATATTTGTCGGAGACCACCCAGAAATTGATATAATGGGAGCAAAGAACGTGGGAATGAAAACAATTCTACTTTCTAAAGAAAAATCCAGCCTATATGCAGATTTAACTATCCGTGATATAAGGGAACTTCTATTAGCAATAAACAGATTAAAAATAAAAGAGAAATAGTTTCTATTTTCCTTTGAATTCTGGTTTTCTCTTTTCAAGGAAGGCTGAAACGCCTTCTTGTAGGTCTTCTGTTGAAGCTACTGTTCCGAAGGCTTCTGTTTCCAGAGCTAAGGCAGTGTCTAGGTCTGTTTCAAGTCCCTTATCGATAAGCATTTTGCAGAGTTTTAGGGCTACTGGAGCCTTGCTTGCCAGTTCTTTAGCTAGGGCTTTTGCTTCTTCCATAAGTCTTTCAGGAGGAACTACTTTGTTCACTAGGCCTTTCTCATAGGCAGTTTTTGCATCAATCATTTTTCCAGTGAAAACCATTTCTTTAGCGAGGGTTTTGCCAACAAGCCTTGTCAGCCTTTGGGTTCCTCCCCAACCGGGAATTAAGCCTATGTTTATTTCTGTCTGCCCCCATTTTGGCTGTTTCAGCAGCTATTCTTAGGTCGCATGACATGGCTACTTCTAGGCCTCCGCCGAGAGCATAACCGTTTATGGCAGCTATAACTGGCTTTTCTAAGTTTTCTAGGGCTTTGCAAAGCTTGTAGCCCATTTTTGACAGTTGTCTAGCCTTAAGAGGGGTCATTCCTTTCATGGCTTTTATGTCTGCTCCAGCCGAGAATGCTTTGTTTCCGGCGCCAGTTAAGATTACTGCCCTTACATTTTCGTCTTTTTCGATGTCTTCGAGGCATTTTAGAATTTCATTTACGGTTTCCGCGTTGAAGGCGTTTAGAACTTCTGGGCGGTTAATGGTGATTATTGCTATTCCTTCACTTTTCTCATAAATGACGTTTTTCAGCTCCATTATTTTTGCCTTCCATTCACTTTTTGGTCCAGTCGTAAAATCCTTTTCCAGTTTTTCTTCCTAGGAGCTTTGCTCTAACCATTTGCCTTAACAGTGGGCACGGATGAAACTTTGGGTCAATTTCGCTTTCTAGGACTTTGGCTATTGCAAGCGTTGTGTCCAAGCCTATATAATCCAGTAGAGTTAATGGCCCCATAGGCCAGTTTAATCCGAGTTTTATGGCTTTGTCTATATCTTCCTTGTCGGCCACTCCCTCCCAAACGAGGGCAACAGCCTCATTTAAGGCTGGAATAAGAATTCTGTTTACTATGAAGCCTGGGCAATCCTTTTTGACTAAAACTGTTTCTTTACCCATTTTTTCGGCAACTTGCCGCACTGTTTGAATGGTTTCATCAGATGTTTTGGCTCCACGTATTATCTCGACGAGTTTCATTAGTTGAGGTGGATTGAAGAAGTGCATTCCGCAGACCTTTTCCGGACGATTTGTAGCTGAGGCAAGTTCAGTTATGCTTATTGAAGAAGTGTTTGAGGCAATAATCGCATGTGAAGGGGCTAAGCTGTCAACTTCGCTGAAGGTTGCCTTCTTTAACTCGACGTTTTCAGGTATGGCCTCAATTATCAAGTCGGCGTCTGAGACAGCTTCCCTCAAATTGATGGTTGGATGAATCCTCGCTAAAACCTCGTTCATTTCAGCCTCGGTGATTGCACCCTTCCTCAGGAAACGTTGGAGGCTGTCACGAATCATTCCCATTCCACGGTCTATGAACTCTTGCTTAATATCCCTCAGACTAACCTCATACTTACCGAACTGAGCAGCCACCTGAGCGATTCCATGACCCATTAAGCCAGCGCCTAAAACAGCAATTTTCCTAACTTCCAAACCCTTCACCTCAAATTTGAATCTAAAATAGAGCATAAAGGCATATTAGAATTTTGAAACTAGCCAACAAAATGAGGATAAAATTGCGGTTTAGACTACTTCTTTTCTTTTCCCAAGTACAGCCTCTGCGGATCTATTGCACGAAGTATTTCCAACTCCTTGTAGGTTGGCGGTTCAGTTTGGGGCATATGTTCTGGAACAATAAGGTCAAAGCCAACGTTTTCCAAAACTTGCTCCACAGTAACTCCGGGGTGAACAGTTAATAATTTAATCCGTTTAGTTTCCTCGTCGAAGCCCATCTGGCAGAGATTAGTAATGACAAGCGAAGGGCCTCCGCCGAGCAAGCCTTCACGTTTTCTCGCTTCAGGCCCATCCAAATGTCCGGGGCTCGTTAGATAATGTAATTTTTTAACGAATTTCCTCTTTTGATGGGTCATTATGATTACTATACGCTTTGCAGAGGAAACTATGTCGTTTCCACCTCCGCTTCCAGGCAAACGTACAATGGGATTTTCGAAATCTCCAATGTAAGTCGTGTTTATATTGCCATACTCATCTATTTGAGCTGCTCCAACGAAGCCAACGTCTATTCTTCCTCCTTGCAAAAGTATTCCAAGCGTTTCAATTAGACCTATGGCTGCAGCGGCATTGTAGGCTAGTCTAGAATCAGCTATTGACAGGGACAGGTCAACAGCGTTTGAATCTATGAATCCGGCTTCGTAAACTATTTTTGCTTTAGGCGCATGCGTTCTCTTTGCAAGCATGGCTGCAAGCATGGGTAGGCCTGTTCCAACAAAGACTATTTCACCGTTCTTTATGTTTCTAGCACCGCAAACAGCCATCATTTCAAGACTTGTGTACTCACCCAATTTTGCATGTTCCTCTCCTTCGTTCATATTTTCATCTCCCTAATATCCAAACGGCTTTTTAGCCCTAAGCTTTAACAGACGTTTAAGTCCAATTTTCTTTAGAAATTCAAAGTGATCTTCAACTCCCGTAATGTATTCTTCGCAGTATTTCTGCCAACCTTCCTCGGTTTTGCACTGCGTGTAGTAAAGTCGAATGTGTTCTAAATCGTAATCGTAGTAGTTGTAAACCATCATTGGATACGAACCCCACGGGCACTCAACAACGTAGTCAACGTAAACGTTTGGAATAACAGTCTGGTCAGGCCTCATCCTTATCATGGCGGAGTCAACTATTTCCTCGGCCATCACAATTAGTTTCTTTCCAGCCTTTGCGCCTTCTGAATCTTCGCCTACAACTCCGTCTATCTGAGCGTTTCCTTTCATGTCAACTCGCTGAACATGAATTATGCTGAAGTCTGGGCGTACAGAAGGAACAAGACAAACCTTTTCGCCAGTAAAGGGGCACTCAATAACTTTCGCTTTATTCTTCCTAAATTTGTACTTCCTGACGAGGTCTGTTCCAAGCATGCTCTTTACTGGCATGAATGGTACGCCAAGTGCGCCGCCTAAGAAACGTAAGGCCATAGCCAAGTTAGTGTAATCCTCAATCTGAACGGAACCGTCCTTAATTCTTCTTTGAACGTTTGGACATAAACCTATTCCTTCGATGGCGAAGAATGCCAATTCGAATTTTGAGGCAACTCTGGCGCCTGCAAGAATGTCTATGTCAATTTCTGACCCACAAGTGTAAATGTGAAGATTTCGTTTCCCCTGCCTAACAAGTTCATGGGCAAAAGCCATGGGCGGCCGCTGATATCCAAATCCTCCCCAGAAAACTTCAGCTCCATCAGGGACGAGCTCAACTGCTTCTTTCAGAGTTATCCTCTTATCTTCAATTTCAGACTCAACCAATTTTCCACCCCTTACGTTCTTTATCAAAATTTGTTAAATTGCCTATTAACAGTTTTCAGAACGACAATCATACGCATAGCAATGACTAGTAACAGTTAATTGGAGCTTTTACCACTAGTTTCAGTTTTCTTCATCATTTTACGCCTATCTAAAAAGTCTGCGATGGCTATCAGTGAGAATATGAGCCAACCCCAGGCTAGGATGGAGCCATAGAAGGTCATTCTTAAGCCTTCAGGAGTCCACCAATATGGTTTTTTCCCTCCAGATTCATAGTATCTTTGCTCATCAAAAAATCTACAAACAGAATAGGTGATGGTAAAGGTTACCAGAACTATTAAGCCAACAGCGACCCATTTTCTTATTCTTATCAGACGAAACACCTTCCCGTTAGGTTAGAAATAGTCCAAATTTAAACCTTGCATTTGAAAATTTTAGCCTTCAATTCTCCATGTAATACCCGTTTTTCTTCCAATATTGCAACATCGTTTTCTTCAGCTGCCTCTTCAAACTTCCTATAAGCAGCAGTTATCAAAACAAGCGTTGAACCTTTAGCTTTATCCTTTAAAGCCCGAAGAAAGCCTGTATAAAGCTTTTTAGGACTCCTCCCATCGGGGACCATTCGGACACCGTATGGTGGATTAACAACGATAAATTTTAACATGTCTTCTGGGTAATCCATCGGGAGAGTAGCGTCTCCAAGCCTAAACTTTATGGTTTCACGGACACCAGCCTTTTCCGCATTTTTCAATGCTCCATTTAAATGTCGAGGAAATTTTTCCATTCCATAAATTTCAAAGAATTCTCTTTTCTCAGAATTTAGGAGGCTCTCTCTAATTTTTTCATACTCATCTTTACTGAAGATTTTCAGTCTTAGAAAAGCGAAATCTTCTCTTAGGCGGTTTGGAAACGTGTCTCTCGCTTTGAAAGCTGCCTCTATTGGAATTGTTCCGCCGCCGCACATCGGGTCTATTAAACCCTTATCGGGGTTCCAGCCACTTATTTCAAGCATAGCTGAAGCCAAAGTTGGCTTTAAAGCGGCTGGATGTTCGTAAACACGGTAGCCACGTTTGTGAAGCGAATTTCCAGTTGTGTTAACGCCTAAAATGAATTCGTTATTTCTAACAAGTGCGTAAACTTCTACTTCCGGATTGTCTAGGTTAACTTTAAGTCTTTTTCCGTAAGCTTCTAAAAATGAGTCTATGACGGCTTGCCCGACAACTCTTGAAATGTCAATACTTGTGAAATTGTGAACGCCGACACGTTCACTTCTAACCGCAAACGTCTGGTCTGCACCGATAAGCCAGCCGTAATCAATTTTCTTAGTCAGTTTGTACAAATCATCCAGCTTGTCAAAGTGTTCTCTGCAAAGTTGAATCATAATTTTGTTTAGGGTTGAAGCCTTTAAGTTTAAGATGTAGACGTTTTCTATACTGGCTTCAAAGAAAATTTTGCCTATATCGGGAGTAGCTTTACAGTCGATAAGTCTCTCCACTTCCTTACTGGCAATATCTTCGATACCCGGCGAAACAGTAGCGAAAAACTTGATTTTCATCAAGATAAAAAAGGGAACATTCACCTTTAATATTTAAAGGTAATCTAACATCTAACTCGATGGTGGAAATTATGTTTGTCGGAGTAGACCATATAGGAATAGCCGTGAAAACGCTGGATGAAGCCTTAGAAATCTTCGAGAAGAAACTTGGGCTTAAACTTGAGAAAACAAGGGTTGTTGAAGAACAGAAAGTTCGTGTCGCTGTGCTCTCAACTGGTGGAGAAACGAAGATAGAGCTTTTAGAAGCAATAAGTCCAGACAGCCCAGTAGCAAAGTTTTTGGAGAAAAAGGGAGAAGGAATCCATCACATAGCCTTAAAAGTTAAAGGAATCGAAAATTTAATGCTAAAAATGAAAGACAGGGGATTAAGGCTTGTAAATGAAACGCCGAGAACCGGCATAGATGGAGCTAAAATAGCCTTCATACATCCGAAAAGCACAAAGAATGTACTAATAGAATTTTACGAAGAATAAAATTGAACCTTAAACAGAAGTTAAACATCGAAGAAATAAGAAGAAACTTAAAAACCAAATGGTTAGGTAAGAAAATATATTATCTTTCTGAAACAGACTCCACAAATAATGTGGCAAGAGAATTAGCTGAACAAGGTTTCAAAGAGGGCGCAATAGTAGTTTCTGAAACGCAAACTCGTGGAAAGGGAAGACTTGGAAGAAAATGGATTTCTCCAAAAGGTGGAATATGGCTTTCAATAATTTTGAAGCCAAAAATCAAACCCAGCGAACTAATTAAGATAACGTTGCTTACAGCGGTAGCAGTTGCCAAAGCAATTAAAGAAGAACTAAACATAAATGCTGAAATTAAATGGCCAAACGACGTCTTGGTAGATGACCGAAAAGTTTGCGGAATACTCACAGAAACTTTTTCTCAAGGAGAAAAACTACAATACGTTATAGTTGGAATAGGGATAAACGCCAACTTCGACATTTCAGTTTTCCCAGAGAAGCTAAGGTGTACTGCAACATCCCTTAAAAAGGTTTTAGGAAGAGAGATTAACAGAGAAAGGATAATTTGCAGCTTATTGAGAAAAATGGAGTTTTACTACGAGGCTTTATTGAAGGGGAGAACGAAGGCTATTCTAAATGAATGGAGAAAGCTGTCGAGTATGCTTGGTTGTAAAGTTGAAATTTCAAGTTTCAAGGAAAGATTTGAAGGAACAGCAGTTGACATAGACGATGAAGGATGGCTGATTGTCAGATTAGATGATGGAACTTTACAAAAAATTGTTTCCGGAGATGTAACTGTAAGAAAGACTTAAAATACAACTTGACAATTTCGCTATTTGCTTCTTTCTGAGGTAGTTACTTGGGTTAGAAGCAAAGAGGATAGAACTGAGAAAAGAAGGCATAACTGGAATGTTGCCACAAAACCTGCTTCTACTTTCACGTACATTCCCATGTATGGGCCTACAGAAGCGACAAGTCCGCTTATTGTGCCGAAAAGACCTGTAAATCTTGCTCTATTTTCCTCCGTTGTTATTTTCGCTATTACAGTTTGATAACTAACATAGAAAAACTGAACAAACACAAATGAAACAATCAGAAAGATGATGTTACCGCCGAAATATACCCAAAGAAGAGTTGAAAGAGCGTGAATTACTATGCTGACAGCCGTAATCTTCTTGCCTCCAAGCTTGTCTGTCAACCATCCAGCAACTAAGCATAGAATTGCTGCAGGAACTCCAGCGACCCCGAATAGCATGTTTATTTCACTTTCCTTAAGCTTCAAAACCTCCTCTTGGAAAAGCGTTAGGAAAGGCCCATTAATCGTAAAGGAGAGACAAAGAAACATAAAAGAACCGGCAACAATGAACCATACATGATTTCTTTTGAAAACAAATTTTTTCAATGTTTTACCTTGCCTTTTCGTTGGTTCAATGAGCCCTAACTGCCGTATAATAGCAGCTACAAGACTTACAAACGCTGAACCTATGATCAGCCCTCTGACGCCGAACATGTTAACAAGTGAAGAGCCAACGAAAGGACCTAGGGCTATTCCCAACATTATTGAAAACTCAAAAGCAGCAAAGCCCATTCCTACCTTTTCATCATCAACAGACTCCGCAATCATAGAAGTGAAAGATGGAGATTGAAAAGCTGAGCTTATGGATACTAGGAGATAAAAGGCTGCAACGTAAACCCAGCTATTGGATAAAGCCATAAGCATGTACAAAATAAAGAAAAGCCATGTGGGAATCACTATCAAGTATTTGCGGCCGAAACGATCCGAAAGATACCCTCCGAAAAACTGTGCAAGCGTATAGCCAAGCCCGAAGAGGCTGTATGAAAGACCTATTAAAAAGTCGTTGGCCCCCAAATTCTTTAGGTAAATTGGTAACAAGAAAAGCCAAGTGAAAAGGGAGAAAACCAAAAGGAAACTTGTAACTGAAATAACAGCTATGTTTCTAGATTTTTTCTGAGAAGCCAAAGAGAAACTCATACCTTCACGCAGTGTTTTAATTAAAATTCAATTTTCCTAAACTGCTTCTTTATCCTTCTCCATTTAACGCCTTCCGGCGTGTCTTCAAGGATTATTCCCATTTGCCTAAGTTTTTCTCTTATTTCGTCCGCCGTTTTCCAGTCCTTTCTTTTTCTGGCTTCTTCCCTTTTCTGAATTAGTTCCATAATTTCCTTTGGAAGTTCTTCTTCTTTTTCTTCTTCGCCTATTACTCCTAATACTTTGTCGAAGTTTAGCATTAGTTTGCGTACTTTTTCTGCTTCTTCTTTGCTTAGTTTGTTTTGGTCTATTAGGCGGTTTACCTCTCTGACAAAGTTGAAGAGCGAAGCTAGAGCGGTATTTATGTCTAGATCATCATCCATTGCTTCCTCAAATTCTCTCTTAACTTTCTGTATCAATTCTTCAATTTCTTCTCCGCATCCGGTTCCATTTGCAGTTTTCAGTCTTTCCATGAAAATTTGGAGTCTTTCAACTGCCTTTTCTGCTGCTTCTAATCCCTTAAACGTGAAGTTTAATGGCTGTCTATAATGGGCTGACAAGAGAAGGAATCGTATGGCTTTTGGGCTGTAGCCTTTTTCGATTAAGTCTTTTAATGTGTAGTAGTTTCCTAGGGACTTAGCCATTTTTTGTCCTTCAACGAGTAACAGCTCGTTGTGAACCCAGTATCTAACGAAGGTTTTTCCAGTTAGAGCTTCGCTCTGGGCTATCTCGTTTTCGTGATGCGGGAATATTAGGTCTACTCCTCCACAGTGAATGTCAATTGTTTCGCCTAGGTATTTCATTGCCATAACTGAGCATTCAATGTGCCAGCCCGGTCTTCCCTTTCCAAGTTCAGTTTCCCAGTAGACATCGCCGTCTTCTTCGTCCCATGCTTTCCATAGTGCGAAGTCTCTGGCTTCCTCCTTTCCGTAAAGGTCTGACTTCACCCTTGCGCCTGGCTTGAGCTCTTCAATTTTGATTTTTGAAAGTTTTCCGTAGTCTTTGAATCTTGAAATGTCATAGTAAATGGAGCCGTCTTCGCCCTTGTAGGCGTAGCCCCTTTCCATAAGCTTCTTTATGAACTCAACCATTTCTGGAATGTGCTCTGTTGCTCGGGGATAATATTCAACCCTTTCAATGTTCAAGGCTTCAATATTCTCGAAGAATGCCTTGATGTACCTTTCAGTGTACTGTTTCAGCGGGATTCCTTCACGTCTAGCTCCGCGAATAGTCTTGTCGTCTACGTCTGTTAAATTTGTAACTTGAATAACCTTATAGCCCTTATATTTTAGCCATCTCCGTAGTAGGTCCCAGAAAACAAACGCTCTTAAATTTCCAATGTGGGGATAATCGTAAACTGTTGGGCCGCAAGTGTAAATGCGGACTACTTTGTCTTCTAACGGAATAAACTCTTCTTTACGTCTAGTCAATGTGTTATATAGCTTCATTGCTGTTCCAGCTTAGAATTGTAAAATGCTCATTAAAATGTTTAGTTTTTAACTCTGTTCTAAACTCTAGAACTATAAGCGGTCAAGTCTAAAATGATAAACAATGATAAAATTGAGAAGAAAAATTTCGTTGTTCATACTAATTCTGGTTTCCGTATATTTAACGGCTTACACGGTTGCGGCTTATACGATATGTTCAAAATATGTGGTAGAGCAGTCGGGGAAAGCCTACTGGAGCAGTGGTCCTGCAGGGTCGCTTTTTCCATGGCCAATAAAAAATGGTGAGATAGGTATTCCTATGCTTTTTGAATTAAACGGTACTGATTTGTTAATTTATAATTACCTAATGAAGACATACTTACTTGTTATCCTCTGCGCCGTATTATGGGCTTTCACAATACTTCTATTTTATAGACAAATCAAAAGTTGATTAGGTACTGATTTAGCCGCTTTTGAACCGTGAAGTTAAATTATTACGTAAGCAATAGTTAGAGTCTTGTTTGGAGGACGCTTGATGGAATTTAAGGAACCGACAGTTGGGGAAAAAATTGAGCTTTTGAGGAAAATACGTGAAAAGGCGAAGCTTGGAGGGGGAAAGGAGCGAATAGAAGCTCAGCATGCTAAGGGGAAGCTTACAGCTAGAGAAAGAATTGAGCTTTTGCTTGACCCGGACAGTTTTGTTGAAATAGACCCATTTGTTGTTCACAGATGCACCGAATTCGGCATGGCTGAAAAGAAAAATCTAGGCGATGGCGTAGTAACTGGCTACGGAACAATAGACGGCCGTCTAGTCTTCGTTTTCTCACAGGACTTCACGGTTTTCGGCGGTTCGCTCGGCGAAATGTTCGCAAAGAAGGTGTGCAAAATCATGGATTTAGCCATGAAAGTTGGAGCGCCAGTAATAGGCTTAAACGATTCTGGAGGAGCAAGAATACAGGAAGGCGTGGCTAGCCTAGCCGGCTACGGTGACATATTCTTTAGAAACGTCCTCGCCTCCGGAGTTGTGCCCCAAATCTCTGCTATTATGGGTCCCTGCGCTGGCGGAGCAGTTTACTCTCCAGCCTTAACAGACTTCATAGTCATGGTTGACAAGACAAGCCACATGTTCATAACTGGGCCGGGTGTTATAAAGGCTGTTTTAGGTCAAGAAGTGACCTTCGAAGAGTTGGGCGGGGCGTTAGTTCATAATCAGAAAAGCGGAGTAGCCCACTTTATTGTGAAAAGCGAAGAGGAATGTATGCAGTTGATAAGGACTTTGATGAGTTACTTGCCTTCCAACAACATGGAGGACCCCCCGGTTGTTGACACTGGAGACGACCCGAACCGCACGGATGAGCATTTAGCGGAAATAATACCGGATGATCCAGACAAACCCTACGATGTTAAAGAGGTAATTTACAGCGTTGTTGACAACGGCGAGTTCTTGGAAGTTCAGCCTTTATGGGCGCCCAACATAGTTGTGGGCTTTGCGAGGCTTAACGGGCGAACCGTAGGGATAGTTGCAAACCAGCCGTTATACTATGCTGGAGCATTAGACATAAACTCCTCAATAAAAGCCGGACGATTCGTAAGGTTCTGTGACGCATTCAACATTCCAATAATAACCTTTGTGGACGTGCCGGGCTTCTTGCCGGGCCTAGACCAAGAACATGGAGGAATCATAAGGAATGGGGCAAAACTGCTCTATGCCTATTGTGAGGCTACTGTGCCAAAAATAACGGTTATTCTACGTAAAGCCTACGGCGGAGCATACGACGTTATGGGAAGCAAGCATTCAGGAGCAGACATAAACATGGCTTGGCCAACAGCTGAAATTGCAGTTATGGGGCCCGAAGGAGCAATAAACATAATTTTCCGCAAAGAACTTGCTAAGGCAAAAGACCCTGAAAAAAGAAGGAAAGAGCTTGTGGCGGAATACAGAAAGAAGTTTGCTAACCCCTATGTCGCGGCGGAGAAGGGCTACATAGACGATGTTATAGAGCCGGCTGAAACAAGACCTAAACTGATAAGTTCATTGGAGATGCTCGTTACTAAGAGGGAGCCGAGACCAGCGAAGAAACATGCGAACATTCCACTGTAAATTTTAGAAGCATTAAAATAGATGGCTAGATTCTCTGCTAACAGTGAAACCAGCCTTTAAACAGGAGAAGAAAAACTTGGCGAAACCAGTCAAGATAACTGATACTACATTTCGTGACGCTCATCAGTCTTTAATGGCCACCCGTATGCGAACTGAGTCTATGCTTCCAATAGCTGAAAAAATTGATGAAGTAGGCTTTTTCTCGCTGGAGATGTGGGGAGGAGCCACATTCGACGTTTGCATACGCTTTCTAGGCGAAGACCCGTGGGAAAGAATTAGGCAGCTGAAAAAGCGAATAAAGAAAACTCCGTTGCAGATGTTACTGCGGGGGCAAAACATAGTTGGTTATCACAACTACCCAGACGACGTAGTGATAAAGTTTGTTGAGAAAGCAGCTGAAAACGGCATAGACATCTTCAGAGTTTTCGACGCCTTAAACGACGTTAGAAACATGGAAACCGCAATAAAAACTGTTAAACGTGTCGGGGCATTCGCCGAAGGAACAATATGCTATACGATAAGCCCAGTTCACACAATTGAGCATTACTTAGAAATAGCCAAGCAACTGGCCGAATTGGAATGCGATTCAATCTGCATAAAAGACATGGCTGGAATCCTAGCGCCTCAACCAGCCTATGAGCTTGTCTCAGCTATTAAAAAAGAAGTAGGCTTACCAGTTCATTTACACTGTCACTCAACAAGCGGAATGGCAATGATGACATACCTAAAAGCGTGCGAGGCAGGAGTAGACATAATTGACACGGCTTTTTCGCCGCTTGCTTGGGGGACATCACAGCCTCCAGTTGAAAGCATCGTAGCAGCCTTAAAGGGGACGCCATATGACCCAGGCTTGGACCTTGAACTCCTAGTTGAAATAGCAGAATATTTCAGTGAACTCCGGGAGAAATACTTCGACCCACTTCATCTAATCAGTCCAAAGGCGGAGAGAGTTGACCCGTCAATTCTTATTCATCAGATTCCAGGAGGAATGTTCTCCAATTTGATTTCTCAATTAAAGGAGCAGAATGCACTTCATAGGCTTAAGGAAGTCTTAGAGGAAGTTCCACGTGTAAGAAAGGAGCTTGGTTATCCGCCGTTGGTTACGCCGACAAGCCAGTTGGTGGGAAGCCAAGCAGTCTTTAATGTGCTTTCAGGCAAGCGTTACAGTATTGTTCCAAAAGAAGTTAAGGATTATGTGAAAGGATTCTACGGTAGGCCTCCAGCGCCAATAGATGAGAAAATTAAAAAATTAATTATTGGCGACGAAAAACCCATCACTTGCCGACCGGCAGACATGCTTGAACCTTTCTTAGACAAGATTCCAGAAGACGTTAAACAGTGTTTCCAACAAGAAGATGATGCAC
>Ga0190354_1000053_pt1 | contig 17197 bp, 34 predicted proteins | sample 4872131213_MG_FD_163436 | JGI IMG/M metagenome (GOLD analysis project Ga0190354, IMG submission 163436) | Hydrothermal vent microbial mat bacterial communities from Southern Trench, Guaymas Basin, Mexico - 4872-13-12-13_MG | ecosystem: Environmental > Aquatic > Marine > Hydrothermal vents >...
ATTCTAAAGTATTTGAGAGGTAAGATTGCTATCGGAGCTACGAAATAGCATTCTATCGTTTCTGATGCGAACATGACTAGCGAATGCATTAGTCTTCTTATGTCTTGTGAGTATTCTTTTAGTATTTTTGCTCGATAGATAATATCTGCTCTCTGAGCAGATGGTAAGCACAGAGGATTTTCTTTTACTGCGTAGTGTTCTTCGAAGAGAATATACGAGATTGATACCGCTCTGTAATTACCGAAGAGATGTTTTTCGTTTTCTTCTAGTAATCCTATTGCTACGGTTGGCTCGCGTAAGAAGAGCATCAGAGTATCTTCTATTTCTGCCGCTCGCTCTGCTCCGTATATCTTGTATTTCTTTCTATGTCCTAGTTCGTGTCCGAAGTTATATTTTATAAAGTCTGTTAGGTTTACGCGAGCGTGTTTGCTGACTTCTCTATAGGCTTCGTTTATTATGTTTGGATTGTATTCTATAACGTCTGCTTTGAAATCGTAGGCTAGAGGAGCGAGCATCGTTTCGTCCTTATTTATCTTTACGTTGTAGGTTTGCGAGAGGGATTTGATTATTTCTTCTATTGTTATTTCTTGCAGGGTGTTCCTTTTAGTGTGAAGGTTATGTCTCTCGTGTTATCTGCTCCGACGAAGTATGCTTCGTTGCATTTTAACGGGAAGTCGTTTGGCGGATAGCAGATTGATTGTGCTGAAGTTCCGCTGGAGTATTTGCATATGTAGACTGGATTTTCGAGCATGTTGTATAGGTCTGAAGCGTTTAGATTTGTGATGAACGGAATACCTATGAAAATTACGTTTGGTCGCGCGCCTAGTGCTGGTAAGCTGTATGTGTGTTCTTTTATCGATTCGCCTTCTACTTCGAGTTTACATGATTTTTCGCATGCTATTATGTAGCCTTCGTAAGGAAGGATGTCGAAGTCTGCTTCTGGAGGCATGCCTTCTGTGTAGGATTGCCACTGCTGTGTTTTTACGTCCCATCTGATTATTTCTACTGGTTTGCATCCTGCGTTTTCTAGTGCTTTCATTAGGTCTGATGCTTTCATAGAAGTTACGAAAGGTATCGAGACGTAGTTCCAGCCTTTTTCGAGGTTTATGTAGTATTTTTCTTCTTTTAGGAGCTCGTAGAGTAGGATGCCTGATAACACTCCCGCAAGAATCAGCAACAAGGCGTCTAATAGCTTCATTTCTTTAGGAGTTTTACGATTGATTTTGCGTATTTGTAAGATAAGGTTCTGCCTTCTTCCATAGATAAGCCTCTTGTGATTAGGAGAATTTTGTCTTTTTCTGTTTTTGTCTCTATTAGGATGTCTGGGTCTCTTGTTATTATTAACATGAAATCACCTCCTTTCTAATAGTCTTCTTCGTTGTATGCGTAATCGGCAGTCGCGTGATTACATTATCGATTCTTTTATATTGACGATTTTCTTGATTATCAGTTTTGCTCTTTCCGATAGGTGAGGCGGTAGGTGTCTTGTTGCGTAGGCTAGTCGGAATTCTGCATCTGTTAGGGCTACTAGGCAGGCTATCTTCTTTTCTTCTTCCTTTCTATCCATGCTTCTAACGCCTCCCGATGTAGTTCTCTTACCTCGTCTAGAATTGTTTTGATTCTTTCGTCTTCGCAGTAATGAATTGCTCTTACTAGCGCTTTTCTTGCGTAATAGATATGATATAGCGCTGCTGTTATTTCTTGCATTTTTCTTCTAACTTCTCTATTCTTCTTGTTAGCTCAGTTATGTGGTTGCTTATTTTTGAGATGTTTGATTCTAGTTTTGCTACTCTGTAGATTAGGTAGCAAAGCTGAGTAAATAGAACGCCTAATATTACTTCTTGCATTTTACATCGACCTCCTGAATTCTGAGATGAATTCTTTCAGGAGGCGATTTAGTTTTCTTCTCTCTGAAGCGATTATTTCTTTTAGTTCTCTTTCTTCTGAAAGCAGGTCTCTCAACTGAGATTCTTTTTCTCTTAGCTCTGATTCTACTGATTGTATTTTTGATTTCGCTTCTGCTATTCCTTCTGGCGTTGTTGCCACGGTTAGTTGGCGTTTTAGCGATGCTATTCTTCTTCTTAGACGGTTGATAATGTTTGTTATATGCTGAATTTCTGGTGCTAGTATTTTTAGGCGGTCTCTCGCTGATTTCAGTTTGTTAATCGATTCTTCATATTTCGCTTGGTAGTATTGCCACCTCATTTTTGAGCACCCGCTACTATTATTGCTGAGAGAGCTGCTGTTAATTCTTTCGTTACGATTGTTACAATGAAGACTACAATTGACCAGAAAAACGCATATAATAAAGTTTCTTTCAGATATTCTTGCGTTATTTCTGCCATTTCATTCTACAGTTTCTTCTATTAGCTTGTATAGTAGCTTAGCTAGAATTGTTGTGAAGAAAGTTATTATCGCTACTGCTAATGCCGCTACTACTAATTCTTTTTCTTCTGTCATAAGACCTATGCTGTTTCATCGGCTTCTTAGTAGCCTCTTATGAGTCTGTAGAGCTTTAACGCTGCGATTAGCACTATGACTGCTACGATGCTCCAGAATGTCCATGCTGCGTAGTTCTCTGCGTCTTCTTCTGATACGCCTAGCGATTCGTAGAACGATGCTATAGCGCCTATTATTTTGTCAAGAAGACTCTCTTCTTGCTCTTCTTCTTGTTTCACTTCTCCTTTCTCCGATGGCATTTCTATCACCTCAAGATATCAGTATTAGTAAAACGAGAAGAATTATTATTGCTATTATTAGCCAGTCGAGAGGGAAAGCCTTCTCCATAAGCTTCTCTATCACATAACTATGTTGCTCTGAGAAAGTCTCTTCTCCTTCGAGAAGAGGAAAGCCTGCGTAGGCGATTTTGTAGTGGAATGTTCTCTCTTTGCCTCCTAGATATATTTCTCCGAAATCTGCTTCGCCGTGTTCGTCTGTTATGAGCGTTTCTTTATAGCCTATGTCTTCACATTCCAGAGTTATCGAAGCGCCTTTCGGATATAAATACTTTTCGTTTTCTTTGACGCAAACACGGAATTTTACTCTAGCTTTGTAAGAAGGAGCTCCAACTACCGCTGTCACGGAAGTTCTCTCTGATTGATGACGTATGTATAGCGAATCTGTCCCTTTGCTCGCGCTTACTGCCTCTATAAAATATTCGCCGTATGGCACGTCTTTGATAACACATTTATTCTGAAGATGAAAAGGAGAGTATAGACAACCTGCTTGATATTTCCATTCTGTTATCTTCTTGTAGCTTACCATGAAGTCGTGAACTGGATTTCCATATATATCTTGTATCGTTACTTCTATGCCTTTCTCCTTCTGCTCGTATAACACATACTTTATGGTTTCTCCACCAGAGCCTTCGGGCGCTTTTATTACTTCTTCGCGCTCTGAATAGGGAGTTTTTGTTATTACTAACACTAATGGGTCTTCGTCTGTCATGAATAGTTTTGTCAGTCCTGACGAATCTGTTGTGTCTGACGCTATGAGGTTTCTATTGCTATCACGAATTTCTACATTCGCACCTTCAAGTGGGTTGTCGCTCTCGTCTACGACTTTTACTCTGAAGCAGTGTTTGTATCCTGTTATTTTGAATGTTTTGTCCGATGGAAAGAATGTGTCTGATTGATATTTTTTATAGCAATCTTTTCTTATTACGACGTAGTATGTCATGGATGAGTCAAGATTCTTGAATTCCGCTTTTCCGTAAGAATTCGTGTATTTCGTGTCTACTAGAGTTCCAAAAAGGTATTCGTAGAGTTCTACTTTTGCTCTTTCTACTGGTTGATTCGTGACTGAGTCTAATACTGTTATTGTTATGTCTGTTGTTATTAGCGTTGGTAATAGGAGTCTGATTATGTCGCAGTCTGAGATGTCTGACCATTTCTTGCAGTGATACATAGTAGTATAGCCTGATTTCGAGATTACTATTGCTAAGTCTTGTGAGTCGAATAAGCCTGGTCCGCACTTTTCTATCCAAACTTCGCCGTTTTTGTCTGTTTTGTGTGATTCGTAGCCTGGGTCTGTTGAGGAGCAGGTGCAGCTTGAGTTGAAACAGAGTTCTACTTTTGCGTCTTCGACGGGATTGCCGTATTCATCTTCTACTTTTACTTTGAATACCTTTGCTCTTGATAAGCAAAAGATATCGCAGCACTTTCTCTCTACTTTTACTTTGAAGCCGTATTCTATTTGCGAGTCGTGAGCATAGATCAAGTAATCGTTTTCTATCCACTTTGATTTCTTGTCGTCCCAATACCAAGAGACTACTCTTATCTCTACGCTTTTCTCGAAAAAGCAGAGTTCTGCTGCTTTCCACTTTGTTCTATCGTATATATTCATAAGTATAAGGTCTCCGTTGTCGTAGTATCCTTCGCCCCATGCTATACAGCGAATTTCTTGTGAGTCTTTGTCGTAAACGTATATTCCCATTCCTATATATCCGTAGTCGCCTGCGTTATAAGCGAAAACACCTGAAAGTTCTATCGTGTCAGTCGGTTTTAGAGTTACTTCTGGTGAATCTAAGTAGTATTTATCTTTTCCGTTTACTATAATGTGTGCTAGATTTTGGTTATAAAAAATCGGACTCGGTGGCATTCTACTTCAGCCTCTTATTTATTTCTTCCAGGATTTCTCTTACTATTTTCTTGATTTCTTCGTCTTGTAGTGCTTCGTTTATCCCATTTTTGAAGACTTCTTGTAGCCAGTTAGCTAGTCTTTGTTTAGTTTCTTCGCTTATTAAAGAGGAAACTAAAGATTTTGTGAAGATTTTTGCGAATACGAAGCCTAGGAGCATTAGGATGAGAGAGCCTATTACGAAGCCTGCTACTGAGATCAGGAGAGATTGAAACACTCTTTTACCACCTCAGTTAGGGCTGTGAAGAGCTTGCAGTGGATTTCTGGCGGTCTGTATGGATTACCCGTTGTCTCGAAGTTTGAAGTGTAGCATAAACCACATAAGACGTTTTTGCAGGTCTTGCACTTTTCCATAGGATAACGCGGCTTCGGTAAGTGCTTCGGTTTTATGTTGTAGATTGTTCCGTAATCGAAGTTCATTTGCTTCCACGTTAAACAGTGATAGCATGGATATAGCGTGCCGTCGTAATTTATGCAGATTGAGTTGCCTGCTCCACACATGCCTCTTATTTTTCCGTTCGATTTCAATAATCTGTAGATTTTGTTGTATGGGAAAGGTAAGGTTTTCGCTGCTTTTAGGATTTTCGCCGATTGCTCTTTTAAGGTTTTTATGTGCTTGTCTTTTATTGCGTATTCGGATGTCCAGTCGAAGTTGAAGGAGATTGCTTGTGTTATTTGAGAGAGATACAAGTAGTTCTCGTATAAGCGATGAACTTCGTCGCCTGGAACTACACAAGCTATGCTGAACGGAATACCTAAGCCTTTTACCGCTAATATGTTTTTTTCGACGACCGAGGAAGTTGGATGATTTCCTCTTAGTCTATATTTGTCTTGCCAAATGCCGTCATAACTTATTAACAAGTGAATGTCGTGTTGCTTTAGGAGCTTCAGTAAGGATAAAGGTAAGTTATAACCATTTGTTGTTATTCCCGTTACTAAATCTGATTTGATGAATTTCGTAAGTTGGGAGGAGATTGTTGGTTCTGTTTGCGGAATTTCCAAAATTAGATGATTTTGTTTCGCGAAAGCTATGATGTCTTTTGCTGTTTTTGATGATATGTCGCCTTTTCTTTCTTTCTTGCTGTCGTAGCAATATAGGCAGTTGAAGTTGCACTCGTTGTTTATTCTTAACGTCGCTTTGAAATGTAGTTTATGAGCTTTACTAATATCAGTAGAGGAGGATATAGGAATCGGCGTAGCTTTCTTGCTATCTTCAGGTGCAAGTCTGAATAGTATATTCTCACTATCAGCGACGGTAGAATTCTTCTGATTCTTCTTAGTGGCTCTAAGCAGTCTACTAAAGGTGTTCCGTAGGAAACTACCGCTATCGGACATTTCAGCTCCTTCGATAATTGGCAGGTCTCTTCGCACGCTTCTTCGCAGACTTGTTTGACTACTTTGCAGAATTCTTGACAGGTTTCTTGGCAAGATGTTTCGCAATTCTCGCAAGCTGTTTGCTCGCAAGTAGTTTCGCAACCTGTTTGTTCGCACGTCGATTGACAAGTTGTTTTACAGGTTTCTTCGCAAGTTGTTTTGCAAATCGTCTGACAAGTTGTTTTACAGGTTTCTTCGCAAGTTATTTTGCAACCAGTTTGACAAAATGTTTTACAGGTTTCTTGGCAAGTTATTTTGCACGCTGTCTGGCAGGTTATCTTACAACTTGTTTGACAACTTGATTCACAAGCCGATTGACAGGATGATTTACACGCTGTTTGGCAAGTAAGTTCGCAAGTTGTTATGCAGGATTCTATCCACGCTGATATTGAGGCTTTGTAGTCGTCGCATAAATCGCCTAACAGGTCTATTCCGTGAGTGAAAAATATCGCTGATCCTCCCGGTCTTACTCTCTTCGTTTTTATCGGACTACTATAATACTTCTCTCCGCCTTTGAATAAATAGTAATTACAGCTTATTTCGCATTCTGCGTCTGTGTTGTTCTTTATTTTTACGCACAGATAGACGTGTTGATTACAATTCGCCGAGGTTACTGGATTGCATTCATCACAAGCAAAACACGTAGAACAGTCTATAACCCAATATGATTCGTCTTTTAAGCCTGGGTCTAGGATGGAAGTAATCTCTAGCTTAACCATTTTAATTCCTTGGCTTGATTAATTATTTGCTTAGTCTTTTCTCGCTGCTGCTTCTGCTCCGAGCCAGAGGGAGCCTATTATTTTTACGATTTCGACTGCCTGGTCGACTGGTAAAGCACCTTTTATTAATGCGACGAAAGTTCCAACTAGAATAATCCATACTGCAACTCTACCTTTTGCGAAAAGGTCTTCTAACATAATATCACCTCCTGGGTAGCGGTAAGATTTCTTTTATCTTCTGAAGGAGAGTTCTTCCTTTGTTCTCTGCTTCTATTTGTAATTGCTCGAATTGCTGTATGATTGATTGTTCTTCTTCTGAGTTATCGAGTTCTACTGCTATCTCTTTTGAGCCGTCTCTTAGGATTATGTTTCTCGAAATTTCTACTTCTATTTCTTCTATGTAAGAAGGCGTTTTCCTTCTTAAAGATATTCTCTTCATATTACAGAGAGATAATCGGGTAGCCTAGAACAGCATAGGCTACTCTATAGACTGAGTTTGAGCTGTCTGCGTTTGTTAGTTTGATTGACATGCTGCAGTTCTTTCCTAGAACAGGATAGTCTGTGTCTTTCTTTACTGGTATGTATTTGTCGTTGTAGCGTGTGCCTCTTAGAGAGTAGGGAAAGCCTTTTAATAATGTTACTTCGCCTGCTTTGTTTAGAAGAGAGAAGTCTAAGAGTAGTAAGTGCTTGTTTGTTATTTCGTCAGCGTGGATTATTACTCCGTCTACTGCGAAAGAATATTTGTCGCCGTCTATCGCTGTGTCTGTTACTGGTTTAGTATCCGAAGGTGCGATTTCATCATAAGTTCTAATTAGCATGTAGCGGAGTGTTCCGAGCTTCATTTTTAACAAAAATAAAAAATAAAAAGTTTATAAGCACTCTTTCGCCGATGCCTTTGCATTTATGTATGCTTGTCTTGTTTCGGTTGGCATTCTGATTATGTAGATTGCTTTCGTGTATAGTGTGAATTTGCCTGTTTGTGTCGGTGTTACACCTGATTTGTTGACGAAGATGAATGCTAACTTGTGTGGATATTCGACTCTGCGATATTTCTCTGGTAGGACTCTTAAGGAGAATATAGACGAGCCTCCGTAGCGGCGAGATGCATAATACTGGAACGTGTATTTCTCTGTGTCATGACCTGTTTTGACGAAGACTTGTCCTGTTGGAATGGAGACTAGGACTGTGTCGTCGTTCGGTGCTGTTACGTCGACTGGTGCAATTGGCTGTTCTCTTAAGGCGTATGCTGCCGTGTAGATTGCTGCGCCATCTGCTGTTTTGTATGAGTTCTTGAGCACATCTAAGGTTATTGTTGTTTTGTCTGTTCCTGAGTCGTAGCTCACGTTGACGACTTTTGCTATTTCTGCGTTGTTATTGTCTGCTATCATCACTTCTGCTCCCGCTGGATAGATATTAGTAGCGTCGCCTGAAACTGTTACTGAGACTGCAGAACCTGCGTTGACGTCTGCTGTTAACGCCGTCTTAACGAAGTTTGTTGTTTTGATGAGGACTTCTTCCTCTATGTATTTCGTGCGACCATCGCTAGGTGGAAGTATCATGTGGTCTAGCCTAGGCATGACCTTCAAATCCGTCTGGTCCCAGAAAACTCTGAATTCTACATCTTTTTCTGAAATTTCTGGATGGTTCCAGAGAACTTGTATAGGCTCGTTGAGTATGTAGGTCGTTTCTGTCGTTGGAACTACTGTTGCCTTCGGGTCATTTACGTTCCACTCTTCAAACTTCGGTGAAACAACGTCTTCTGTTCGCAAGACGTAATTGATGTTTGGCTTGAATTCGGAGACTTCTACGTTTTTGTAGTAGATTGGAACTACTCGCTCATAGGAGAGCTTAGTTTTCAGCGCGATTAAGTAGAGGTTTATCGGATGACTGCCTTCTAAGATGTTTCTGTAGAGCGTGCCTTTAAGGTAAATTCTTTTGTCTGAATCTAAGCCTCTGATTTCTAGGTAAGTTTGTAGAGGTATTGGAAGTTCGAAGCCTGTGTTTATCCAACGACCGTTTTCTACTAGCGAAAATCGCATTCTGTTTCTGTTGTATTCTGTATGATAGTAAGGAGCGATGAGATTGTCAATTCTTATGTATTCTTGGTCTTTGACGCCGAACACGACTGTCGTAGGACTGTCTGTTCCGATTTCTCTGACGAGTGCGCAGGATTTCTGCCAGTCCTCGAGCCTATATTTGCCGTCTTCGAGGTCTGAGCCTTTGATTACCAATTCCCAATTATCAAGCCTCTCGATTGCCATTTTATATCTCCTCCTCCGAGAAAACCAGCTCCTCTGGCTCAATCTCTTCTACCGCAGGAGGTGGAGGTGAAGGCGGAGACGGAGGTCTAGGCGAAGGCGGTGAAACCGTTACTTCTTTCTTAATTACTCTCACTTTCTTCCTCTTTTGTCTTATCCGTATTGCTCTGACTGTTTGACGAATGTGCATTTCTCCTCACACCACCTAAGCCGCTGTCCAAATGCCTAACGCTGCACCAAGCATTTCGACTAAGTTGAGAACTTCGTAGAGCAAAGCACCGCCCATGAAGTTACCGAAGAAGTCCAAGACGTCTGATTCGTAGGTGTATTTCGTTGTTCGGAGAACGCCGAAAACCACGGGAGGAATTATGAGACCTGCTGTTGTATAGAGCTCTGCTTGCATGTATTCCTGTTCTGTTGGAACATCGCCCTCTTTTATCTTGTCTACGATAATGCCTGAAATATAGCCGTGCAGGAAGACCCAGACGGCGCCGCCGACTATCATGGATGCTATGCCTGACCACCCTAAACTCTCAAAGAAACCGCCCATTAAACCTACGACTGGCATTTTACATCACCTCTACATCAGAACAGCAAGCTCTTCTGGAGGTAGCCACATCCTCAACTCTTCTTGCGAGAGAGCTCCACGCAAGTCAGATATGTATCCCTTGTTGATTGCTTCTCGAATTACCTGGTCTCTTGTGTCTCCTTCTATGATAATCTCCCACTTGTCTTTATCCTTCCCCTGCATCGCTACTTCGAAAGCTATTCTAGGCATCAGAACTGGAACACCGCTGCGTTTTGCGAAAACATAACCTGTGTAGCCTTTAACCTTAGGAACCCAGTCCTCCACGAAAGTCTTTAATCTCTTCTCTATGTTCGCTGCTCCTGCCTCGAAGCCTGCGGCTTCTAACGCTTTCTTGACTCTTTCTATTCTCCTTTTTGCGAGGTCTTCCTTCTCAGCGTCCGATGCTTTCTCTCTCCACTCTCTCATAGAATAAGTCTTTCTATCGAAAGTTATGCCCGCTGTTGCGTGCTTGTGCGGCGCTGCTCTGCCGACCAAATACACACCGACGTTTCTACCATGTGGCTTCTTGAAAACCCTGAGGTCTTTGCTCTTCGCTATCGAGATGACTTCTTTCACTCTACCTGGGGGAACTCTATTAATATCGGGCGCTTTTGCCATTTCACCACCCCTTATTCCACTCCAACTTTCCCTTATTTTCCATTATTTAAATAATTTTACTTTTTCTCATCTATGGCAATATGCGAAAAATCTGGGTATGTATTCCTTGTTCTTGCGCTCGAAAATTACTTCTGTGTCTACGAAGTAGTTGTTTCTGAAGAGTATGGCTGCTACTGCTAGTAGTTTGCCGCTGTCCATTCCTCTCGATTCTAGTAAGAGCTGGTTGTGCTGTAATGCTATATAGACGTATGTTGATACTGGTTTTTTACCTACTATCAATCTTGGCAAGGTTATTTTTATTCCGCAGTCGCAACTGTATGTCGCTGTTCTGTCCTGTAAGGTTAAGGTATATCTACTATTGCATCTTATACACCTCAAATTGCTTTTAAGCACCATATGTGAAACCATAAGCCTTGATAGAAGGCTGCGTCTTCAGAGGAGATTACTTTTCCGCAATATACACAACGATAATGTCTTTCAGGCAGAATCGATAGAAGCGCTTGTCTTATGTCGTCTCTCGGTTCTCCTTTGATTGCCATTCGCTCGAATAACAGTAATAGCGATTTGTATTGTTTATTTTTTAACAAGACCTTTGCGTATTGCCTCATTTTCTCTCGCAGCCGCTCCCAATAGAGTGCCTACTGCTAATTCTACTATGCCTTCACCTGCTCTTCTCAATCTCTTTCTTGATTCGTTCGGATTTCTCTCGCAAAGAGCGTTTACTATGTCTCCGAGAGTTTCGCCTAGTATGATGCCTGATGTCATCTTCAATTTTCGCCATTTTTGGTTGTCTGTTTCGTATAAGCTGTCTAGAGATTCTACTAATGCTTCTGCCGTTCTTACCGCTGCGTCTGCTTCCCTCAATTCTGCCTCTGTGTCTATATCTACAATATCGGCTTTCTTTTCCTCATCTCTCGCCTTCTTCTTCCTCTTCAAAATTGCTTTCATTCTCGCAACACCTCCTTTATCTCTTCTTTACACGGAATCGAGATAACTACTTTGTTTTTGTCTACTATCATCATTATGTCTCTTACTATTGCTTTGATGTCTGCTCCTGGTATCCAAGATACGAATGTCAGAATTTCCTTAACATCTGATTTTATTATTTCTTTGTTTTTCGGATTGCTTATTACTATATTTGCTCTGTTCTCTTCTTCTAAGTCTAAAAATATGTCTTCACAGTTGTATCTTTCTATTAGTCGCTGCTTCATGTTTTGGAGTTTTTGCCTGCCTTCTTCTGTCTTTGCCTCTCTCACTAATTCCCTCAGCGTTTCCTTCGGATTTTTCATAGCTTTCGCTAGTATTCCGCTTGCTTTTAGTGCTAATAGAACTAGATTAAATTTCTTTTTCAGCTCTGACTTATCTTCTCGCATATTATCCACCTCCGCAGTGTTGTGTCGTAACGTGATTTTTTGTTGTTTATCTCAAAAGGTATTTCTCTATGGAAGATTATTAGATTGTCGTAAATCATCGCGTAGCAGTATAAGTAAGGAGGTCTAGGTAGAGGAAAGTAGTGCTGCGAATGATAGAAAAAGAGCATATCTGTAAATTCCATATATCTGTATGATAAAGCTCTCTTCGCACAAAGCAGCATGTCTCTGCAGACGTATAGTCTGTCTTTGAATGCAAAGCCTTTTTCGTATTTCAACATAGCTTTTAATACTTCTTGCCTTATCTCCATAGCTCCTCCTCCCTCAATACATATATCTCGTGAGGAAATATCTCACTTGCGAATCGCATTTCCTTCTCTGACCAGCCTTCTGGGAAGAGCTCTTCTGGTAAGAGTAGTCTCATTTCTTTGTTGTTTATTTTTAGTTCGCCGTAGCTTATGAAGATACCCCTGCAGTAGAAGGCTACTTCATCCAGCAATTTCTTGGCTGCTTTGATGAATTTGATTACTGACCAACAAGGTTCGATGTCTTTGAAGAATAGAATTTGACATGTTGGCGTGTATCTGCTAAGGCAGTCTCGCATTCTTATGTCTAGCGGACAGTAGCAGACTGTTTCGTCGCAGATTATGCCTTCCTTGCCTCTTATTGCTTCAAGGTGCTGTTTCGAGAGTTTCAATTTTTATGAGCTCACCTCTCTTTGCGATTAGAGGTGGAAACCCGTGAGGCATTATCAGCTTATTTCGCATATAAGGAGGTATGTTTCTTTCCTCGCCTGTCCATATTACTTTCCATTCTCCTGTTTCCTCATCAACTTCTATTATATCGACAATCATTCCTCCAAATCAAACGTTATTATTTCTGGCTCCTCAGATTCTGTCTCTTCCACAGTTTTCTCAGGCTCTGGTTGTGTTTCTGGTTTAGGTTCTTCTCTGGTTTCTTTCTTAGTTTCTTCAGTTTCTTCTCTGCTCTCTTCTTTCTTCTTTGTTCTGACTTTTATCTTCGATTCGCCAGCCATGTGAGCTAGGAAAGTTCCTAAGCCCTGCAAACATGCTGAAATTCCTTTTAAAGTTCCTACGACTGACTCTGCTATCTCGTCTTCTCTTTTCCGTAAGCCTTTGTATGCCCCTTCTGCTATGCCTTTCATTATGCCTTCTATCGGACTCTTGAGGTCTGTGCCTTTCGGGTCTTCTCCGAACATGTTCTCAAATTCTGCTTTTAGTTTTTTGAGTTTATTAGTTTCCGCTTTGACTTTTTCTATCTGCTGTCTTATTCGCTGTGTTATTTCTTCTCTCGCTAGTTCCTTCGGTATTTCTTCAGCTTCTCTTGTTTTCTTTCTCTCTCTTCTTCTGTGCGTCATTATTATTTTCTGGTCGTCGCCTTTCTGTTCTACTAAAGCAAATCTTGTTCCGTCGTAGTCTTCTACGATTGACTTGAATTCGTCTCTGCTCGGTTTGTAGTGAAGTTCTGCTACGCATTCGGCTGGATTAGTGTCTGTGCATATTACTAGCCATATTTTCTTTGCGAATATATTCCGCAGTTTGGATATTACCCACATCCCCCGCATATTTATTTTTATTAAATGAAATTATTTAAATAGTTTTTTCTTTTCCGCACAGTTTCCAGATGGTTCCTTGAGCGTCTGCTATTATATTGTAATACTTGGAAGGAACGTTCGTGAGAAGAATATCGATTCTCTCGTCTAGCTTGTCTCTATCAACTCTTCTATGAGCTACTGGATGAAGACCGCAAACATTTATCCTTATAAAGTCTCGATAGATTGACATACTCTCTGAACTAGATAGCGGTTCTGATATGCCATATTCTCTAAACATCGCTTTTACTAGAGAAGTCAGTTCTTCGCTGTCTCTAACTTGAGCAAGTAATTTCTCGTAAATTCTTCTCATCTCCGAGCGAGGTATTGATAGCTTCTCTATTTCTCTTATAAGCTTCGCTAAAGATAGCTCGTGTGATATGCTTACTGCTGCACGCCTTACTGGTCTTCCTTTTCTAGCTGCTCTCTCTATAAGCTTATAACTTTCTTCTGCTGCCTTTCTTCTATCTTCTGTCGGTGCTTTCTCCTTCCAGTAATAGAAGAATGACGTTTCTATTAAATCACCTAGACTCATGTTTAACTCGTGCGCTGCCATTACCATCTCGTCTTTCGTTTCTGGTCTCACTCTGGCGTCTATTCTATCCGTTTTTCCTGGTATGATGCTTGCTTTACGCATATTCCATCACCTCCTTGTTATATAATAAAATAACACTTTTTCTCATTTCTTTGTTATTACAATTGGGAAAATATCGCCGCCGCTTGACACTTTTATTTCCATTTTACTACTACTTCGCATGTTTCATCACCTCCTTATTATATAATATACGAAGTAATACTTTTTTCATTTTTTTACTACCATTATGACGGCGCCGCCATAAAAAATGACGGCATAATAACCCATTTTCCTTCCCCCGTTTCCCTTTTTGCCAAATTTCCTTTGAGTTCCACTATAGCGCTCCATTTTTCCCTTAGTATATGCTAACAGCCCTAAATATATAGGAAAATAAAAAATATATATTTTCCCACGTTTTATATATTTGCGTCATTTTCTTGCTTCCCTCGCTTTTCTCAGCACGTAATTATACATCTCTTCTCCTCGCTTCCTCGTTTCTTCTGTTTTTCCATAACGCATCGCATAGTAACTACAGGCTTTCAGTATAAAATCTTTTACTCTCAAGCCTTCTCTCTTCGCCGCTGCTACTATCATATATATTACCTGTGGCGACGCTATAACTTCTATTTTTTCTGTCTCTTCCCTCATTTCACATCACCTCCTATATCTTCTCACGCTCAGTTCTACATAATTCCCATACCTTACACTGAGCTTCTGCTATTATATTGTAGTGGCGAAACGGGAAGTTTTCTATGAGTATGTCTATTCTTTCTTGCATCCCGTCTGCTGGTATTAGTTCAAGATATTCCGCCTTGCACTGCATAAAGTCTATTATTATCATGTCTGGATAGACTCGTAAGCCTGGCTTCTTTAGTAGTAATGGTGGAACTCCAAATTTCGCGAAGAATTCGGCTTTTACTATTTCTGTTAAGTCTTTGTCGCTAGAAACTTTGTCTAGTAAGTTTTCGTAGAGTGCTCTGAGAGTTAGGGAAGATGGCTTTGCTCTCTGTATCCTGTTTATGTATGTTAGTATCTTATCTATTTTGCTTATGTGTGCTGCTAAATCTAAGGTGGTTGATTTCGTTGTTTCTTGTTTGCTCGCCGAGCCTCTTTCTCTCCAGTATTTAAATGATGTCAGCATTAGCTCGCTTATGCTTACGCCTTTCTCTTTTGCCGCTGCTACTATTTCCTGTTTCTCTTGTGGTGTTAGCCTAGTTGTTATAATTTCTGTCCTTCTCATTTCCATCGCTTCTCACCTCTACCTGAAGAGATATTCCACCAAAGACTTAAATGCTTCAGGTTCAGCGACTTCTACTACGCTTTCACGCAAGATTCTATAGACGCTTGGAGACAGTGTCATCCGCGCTTCCTCTATCGCATCGATTAAATCCTGTATTCGCAGAGTTATTAATCTGTAATAGAATCTCAGCTCTCCTAGCTCGTTTTCTAGCTTGCTTATGTCTATACCCACTTTTTCGGCTGCTCTCGCAATTACCTGATTTACTGATGCATACGCTTCCTTCAGTTTCTCCGACTTCGTTTCTCCCGCATTTTTCTCCATTTTCACATCACCTCCTCCCATTTCCCTGTAATTGATTACCTCCTACTATTTCCTCATTCCTTATTTAAATAATTTTCCCTTTTCTGCCTGAAAAGTTGCTCTATTGCTTGCTTGATTCTCTCGTCTTCGGAAGTTTCTAGGAGAGTTTGGCGTATTGTTTGTATTGCTGTTTCAGAGAGTTCTGCTTTGTTCATCTCTTCTATTATGTATTCTAGTTGTCTCACAACTACGTCAAGTCCAACTGTAAAGTATAGCGCTGCGAGCATTTCTATGATATCTATCTCGCTCGTCGTTGCTATTTTGCAGAATAAATCGAGAAGTTTCTTGTTCTCTGTTTCTGTCATAATATCACCTCTCGACTCCCCAGTGTATCATCTCTTCTAGCAACTGCTTTTCTCGTCTCATCCATTTGTATGTGTAACTTCTTAGTATTTCCTCTGCTCGCTTTCTTTTTCTCCCCACTAATACTCTTCTCGCAAGCGAGAGCGCTGCGTATCTACAGAAAGCACTTACGGTCATGCCTGTTCTGGCTGATGCTTCCTTCAGCAGTTCTTTCTCTACCTCATCTAGATAGACACATATGGCTTTCATAACATCACCTCCTTTCTTTTATTTTAGCGACCATGATTTCTCGACAATTTAGACACTGTGCGAATGCTTTGTTGTCTTTGCCTATTCGGACGACTAGGAGTTTGTTAAATTCACAGAAAGGGCAGGTTTTTTGAATTATCTTTATTCTCGCAGGAAGGATTGTTCTGCAATATAAGCATTCCGCTAGTGCTTTTTCTTTTTTCACATCTATTAGGAAGAGTCGTATTAGTTCTTTGTGTCCGCAGATGCTGCAGTTATGGAAAATATATTTTTCAATCATTCAGCATCACCTTTATCGCGTAATTTATGAAGTCGTGTTTGTCGCCTTTTATTTTTTCCAGATATTTTTTGTATGTTCTGAGTTCGAATGTAGTGTCGTAGTTGCGCTTTCTGTCTATTATTCTGCTAAATAGGATGTTTGCTTTCCGCCAAGGTATGCCTCTTTCTATTCTTCGTCTGTTTATGTCAAAGCGGTGGTGGTCGTCGCCTAAGAGAAATTGATAGAGATTCTTGGTTCTGTCGTCTAAGAGTTCTCCGTGCGCTATGAACCAGAAATGCATGCCTCGCTCTGTTTGGAAGTAGCGGTAATCTATTAGAGTGAAATTTAGGCTTGAAAGAATTGCTTTTCTTGTTTGAACGAAGAGGTCTATTTCTTCTTCGGATAAATGGCAGTCTATGTCAATCTTGAACGTCTGCGCTGCTTTCTTCTTCGGCTTGTAATAAATTATGTCTTTCCAGGAAGAGGACATAGCCACCATTCACCTCCACAGATTTTCTTACTACGAAAGTCTCTCCCTCTATGTCTAGAGATTTGACTAAGAACGGTGAGAAGATTATTCTGTCTGCTGGTTCTTCTATTGCCACGTAGATTGGTTCTGGAGATAGTCTCCTGAAGCAGTGAGGACAGCGAATAAAGCGACAGTAGTAGTCTAAACCCTCGCTTATTTTTCTCCCGCATGCTGCACAGTAGTATTCTATAGCCATTTGAAACTCACCTTTCTAGGTTTCTTTAGGAAGATTATGTAGCATATTTCGTTTCTGTCTATCCCTAGTTCTTCGCAGTATTTTTTGGCTTCTTCTATGCTTATGAAGGATTTTGTTCTTCTGTAAATTGCGTAGTTCGGTGTCCATCTCTTTACTTCTGTTTCATACCAAACGCCGTCTATTATTATGGTTTTGTGAGTAAATCTGATTTTCCTTATTATCGCTCTTTGTCCCTTTTTGATTCTTTCAACTTCCCACTCTGCCAATTCCTGAGAGTATAAGGTATCGGACGACATAATCCATCAATATTTTTACATATTCTGTTTTTTC
>Ga0190354_1000054_pt1 | contig 17167 bp, 14 predicted proteins | sample 4872131213_MG_FD_163436 | JGI IMG/M metagenome (GOLD analysis project Ga0190354, IMG submission 163436) | Hydrothermal vent microbial mat bacterial communities from Southern Trench, Guaymas Basin, Mexico - 4872-13-12-13_MG | ecosystem: Environmental > Aquatic > Marine > Hydrothermal vents >...
CATCCTCTGTGAGTCTAATAGTTGTTACTTCTTTTGCAGACTTAAATTCAATATAAGCTGCATCTACTGAAGAATCATAAGTTATTTTCATAATTTTATTCCTTAAGGTGTTTTCACCTTTTAGGTGTAAAGCAATCTTTCAAAATTGCTTTATTATAGCATACCTGCCTGTTCGGCAGACAGGCTTACGGGGTTTCTTGTAGAGCAAACGAGGGTTTGGGATATTATTGAGACTTGATGTAAATATGGATTTCTGGTAAGTAAATGAAAGGAGAATAGAAATGGCTGTGATTATAAAAAAGATAAAACTCAGGGGGTCTAAAGGTGAATTAGAGAAGGAGGTGATATTTGATTCAGGGTCTACATATTCCTGCATTCATCCAGAACTGGCAAAAAGTCTTGGTACAGTTGAGCCACTGCCAGAGCCAATGGAGTTTGGGACAGCCGAAGAAGGTAGAAAGGTAATTTCAAAAGCTGATGTAAGACTTAATTTTTATATTGGTAAGTATCGCTTCTCTGATGAATTTATGGTAATAGAAAAATTAAGCAATGGGTGTAATAATTGGTGCAAAAACCCTTCAGGCATGGAGGCTAAAGCTTGACTTTGAAAGGGATGAGATTATTATTGATCCAAAGGTAACAAAGCTTTGGCTACTGTAATGTTATTCTTGCTTTGTTTCTTCTCCTCCCACCAATGGCAACATGGCCTCTAGGGTAGGGTTATGGGGATTTAATTTTAGTCCCCTTTGCAATAGCCTTTTTGCCTCATCTCTTTGGCCTGTCTGTAAATAATAACGCACAGAAATTTGGTATATCCTTATCTCATAGGGGTATTTTTGCAATGCCTCTTTAACAATCTGCTTTAGCTTAGCATCCTCTCCAAGGGCCGAAAGGGTATAAATAAAATAGATATAGGTCTCCTTTTCAGGCCAGGTCTTTAAAGCCTTTCCTAGAAGCTCATATGCCTTTCCGTATTCTCCCTTATTTATTGCAGCAATTCCATAATTTCTTAATTTTTCTGCCTGTTTTTTAAGTTTCTCAGGCTCTATAATCTGCTCCTCTCCCTGGGGATATGGGGATGTCAATATACTCTTTACCTCTACCTTTCCCTCTATTAAAAAGGCCCCTGGCTCTGTGCTTCCCATATAGTTCTTTTTTAAGATTAAAGGAACATCACTTTTTACATTTAATTTATTTTTCCAGAAGTTGTTTTCTGAGATAATGGCCTGGCCATTTAAAATTTCTATGGCCAATTCATTTTCCTCAAAGCGAGAGCCTGTAATAGAAATTTTCCCATCTTCAAGTCTAATTGCCTTATCAAGTCCAGTAAACATGCTGTCCTTTACCTCCACCCCCTGTGAGGTAGCTATAAGCAGTCCAACCTTCCCACCCTTAAGGGTCAATTTCTCAAAGGAGGCGCCTCCCTTAATTACAATCTTTTTTACCCCATTTATAGTGGTTCCTTGCAAAAGGAGCCTTCCAGAAGGCATGACCTCAATGTCCACCCAACTATCCTTTTTGGGATTAAAGATAGCATTTTTGATATCTAGCTCACCTTCAACCATAATTTTTGCCTCTTTTCCACACATAACATTTACAGAAGGGCCAATCTGTGCCTTTGTGCCAATTGGGACTTTTGTAGTCTTTGCAAGCAGATAACGGCCAGCAGAGAATGTGCCAATAAGGGTCTCAGGCAGGGTCTGCTCTGTAAGCACAGGCAAGGCAACAGGACCACATTGAGCGGGTTTGGACCTATTGCCAACCTCATCTAAGGCAATCACACGGTAAAAATAGGTCTTCCCAGGTTCAACTGCTTTGTCTTCATAGGAGAATTCACTTACCTGGGCAATCTCCTTATACCCTGATAAAGGACTTTCACTGCGGAGGATAAGAAATCCTACAGTCTCTATATCCTCAGTGTGCCAACCAAGTTTTATAGCATCTTTCTCAACCTGTGGAGAAAGGCTCTGTGCCATCTCAGGTGGACAACCGTCTATGGTGATAAGGGGAGAGGTCTCTATCCAATCCCTGGTCTGACCATCTGGCCTTCTGAGATGGGCCACCAATATACCATTTTTAAGCCTATCTCCTTCCTGGACAACATACATTCCTTTATAAATCCCTGGTTCTGCCTCTGTCATACCTATTCCCTTTTTGAACTCACCTAGGTCAAAGCTTGCATTCAGCCCCGCATCCCCTTCAAGCCCCACCATAATCCTATCACCCAACTTAAATGGGGTAGGGGCGATGTTTGTCACTAACCTTAAGATTTTTGGCTTCTTTGTTGCCTCCGAAAAACCAGGCATCAGGCTGCTTACCTTAAATGCCCACTCAAATACTGCATTTTTAATGTGGATATCGCCTGTATCTGTTACCGCTGAAGAGACCACAGCCGCAATAGCACCCAATGGGTCGGCTGCAATAGAAACCTTTCTCCTCCTTGCCTTCTCCCGCCAGCAGCCAAGTTTTTTGGCCCTATTGTAAAGGCATAATTCAGCGTCTATCTTATAGTATTGGGCCAAGAGGATATTGAAACGAGAAAGCTGATATACGGTGATTGTCACAAGGCCATCGGCATCTGGCAATTTTTTAAACACCGCCGCAGGAGAAAATGTTTTAAGGGAAAGGCCCTTTCCTACCTTTGCATCTACAGTAGCAAGTGGCAGGGTAAAAAAACCCTTACCTACAAGATAGTTTTGGATAACACCCCTAATAAGCCCACTTGCAAACGGTGGGGGTGAGACCTTCTTGGCAAAAAAGGGTGATAGGATGGCCACCCTCCTTGGTAAGTCCTTTTCAGCAATGTAATATATTTTATCGACCTTTTTGGTTTTTCTCTTACTTGCATGGAGACAAGAGGTGTTGAGAACTAAGGCTATAATCAATGAAAATATAAGAAAATTCATTCTTTTCATCAAAAATAAACCTCCCAAAAAGTGATTTTAAATTTTACTTATTTTACCACAATTTTTTTAATCTTGTATTAGGATAATAAAAGCTAAGAATCTCGGAAAAAGATTTACCTGCCTTGCCCAACTCTTCTGCCCCCCACTGGGAATAGCCCACTCCATGTCCCCAACCACGGCCTTCAAAGATAAATTTATCTCTTGATTTATGGATTGAAAAGAGGATTTCTGGCAGTTTCAATGCACGGCGTAAGGTGGTACGGGTGCGAAAGACGCCACCTCCTCGCTTGGCTACAATCCTTACCTTTATAATTCTCCCAGAGGGACCCTTTTCTGCTGGAAGAATGTCCTGCAGTCCCCTTATTTTTAGGCCAATGCCCCGCAGGGCCCTTTCTACCTGTTTTACGGTATATGCCTTTTTCCAGTGTGACATCTTTCCTTTAAGGCTGGCTGGGTCTGGATGGGCAATAAGGTATGACTTATACAGTTTAAATATACTCCCAGCAGAGGCAGTATATCCACCACTGTTTGCAGTGTACATGGCCAGAATTGGCCGCTTTTCCTCTATGAGGACCAACCCCTCTGTCTCAATTACCGCCTTAGTGCTTCTAGGGTCTTCCCTTTCTACTCCCCTATAGGCCTGATCCCCCTCATTATCTACCAAATCATATTCCCAGTTTTTCCGATGTAATGCTTGATAGATGGCGTATGTCCGTGCAGCCACGGCCTGTGCTTTTAGGGTCTCAAGGGGCCATGAGGCATAGGATTCAGAGGGCACAACAGAGAGTAAATAGTTCTCTATATCAATAATATTTATTACCATAATAGCATTGTCCTTAACCATTAAAAGAAGCTGTCCACGCACCGTTTTTTTATTCTTTCCAGCAATAACCTTTAGAGGGCTTTGGGAAGAGATGGTTACAGTGGATGAACATCTACTTCCATTTATATAGATTGCACCATTTTTTAAACGACAGAAAATGGTATTTCCTCTGAATGACTTTCCATCAATAAGGAGACCTTTACCTTCTATTGCTACTTTTTTCACCCTCCGATGGAGTAATACCCTGACTTTTGGTCTTTTGACCTTTGGTACAGGTTTTACAATAGCCTTTTTTGCCTTCTCTAATAACACCTCTACCTGAAATATAAAACGGCCTTTAGGGTATTTTTTAACATAGACCTCTAAGACCTTGGTTGCCTCCTCAAATCTTCCCATATCAAAAAGAAGCAGTCCTTTACGATATAAGGCAATCTCTTCTCCTTCAGGGTATTCTTTAATTATCTGGTCATAAATCTCTAATGCCTCCTTTTCTGCATCCAAAAAGGTAGAAAGTAGATTGGCCTTATACAAAAGGGCCTTTAACTTTGTCTTGCGATAGACTGTTACCTCATAGGCGGTATTATAGGCATCAAGTGCCTCTAGGTATTTACCCACATCTATTAAGTAACTGGCATAGTTTATATTCCACTGCGCAAGCCTCTCTGAAGAAAGGGCATCATCCTCAGCCCACAGGGTGATGGGCAAAAGGCAGAAGATGCAAATTAAAGAGAAAATATATCCTTTTACAAAATGGCTTTTCATTTATCCTCTCTATCTTTTTTAATGAATAGCTCAAATGTCTCTATATAAACTGCCTTTTTTGGCAAGGCAAGGAGTTTTTTGTGTAAATCATAACATTCTTTGGCAGTAAGCCTATAAAAAGGGCCACTTGCCTTCATCGTTTCTAAAATTTTTTCCTTTTTCTTAACAAAGATTGCCTCAAACACCGCCCTGCCAGGTGGGGGTTCAACCTTAAACTCCTTTATAAGCGGAAAGACAACATCAGGAAACCGGTATCGGCCAGGTGAAAAAAACTTTGGAGGGATACCTACCAAGGGATATAAGATAACTGCCTCCCTGACATTAAAGTTTAAGAGATAGACATAACCAGAAAAAGGCATTTCTATTTCTAAAATAACCCTTTCACCGATATATACATAGGGCTTAAGGGCAGATAAAATTAATTTTTTGCCATTTTTTAAGACCTTATAGATTTTAAGCCTGTTTTCTCTTTTTCCTTCTCCCAAGGCAATAATTTTTTCAGAAAAGGCAGAAAAGAGGAGTCTATCAGAAAATGCCCTTATTTCCTTGGGAATTTTAAATGTCTTTGTTACACCTGCGCATACTTTGCCATCTTTTGTCAGGATGCGAGTAATAATTTTGATTTTCCCATTGTCAGGAAATAGATAACTACCTATCAAGATAAAATCTGTTTGTAAGTTGGCAAAGAATTTATCAATGTCATGTTCAGGGTGGGTTAGGTCTAAGTCCAGCTCTAGTTGCCTTATCTGTGGCCTCTCTTTTACTTGAAAGTGATATCTTTTGCCCAGGCCCGTAAATTTGTTGGTCAAAATCTCTGCCAAAAATTTGCCCAAACAGGTATACTCTCCCTCTTCGTCTGGAAAAAGCGGCACAGCAATACTCTTGCCTCTTAGGGCAGGGCACTGTTTCACCAGGTCTTTTGCCACTTTCCCAATTTCTCCTTCAAAACTAGCTGCAAATACAGGGAGGACAAAAGAAAAAAAGATAAAAAACAAAGTTAAAAATCTCTTCATGATTTTCTACTTATATCTTAGTTTTTCATAAATCTTGCCTTACTTTTATAAAAAGGTAAAAATCCAAAAACTAATCACTTCTGACGGAGGAGGCGGAAACCGAGATTGAAGTACCTGTACTCCGGCGAGTCGTTGATGCGATAGGCACACCGCAAGTACTGCGGGTAGGAGTACCAGCCACCGCCACGAGTCACGCGGGAGGAGCCCCTGCCTGTATATATAGGGTTGTTCCTATTATGATGTTTATAAGCATCACTGCTATATACATCCTCACACCACTCCCAGACATTACCACACATATCATAAATGCCTACATTTGGAGGAAAACTGCCTACTGGAGCAGTATATTCCCATTTATCGCGCCCACCTTTTCCCCAATAGTTAGCTAAATCATGTGATAAATCACCTGTACTTGTGGCATATTTTACTTTTTTACCACCGCTTCTACAGGCATACTCCCACTCGGCCTCAGTAGGCAGGCGAAATTTATAGCCTGTCTTTTTGGAAAGCCATTTAGCAAAGGCCTGGGCTTCATTCCATGAAACGCAAACCACAGGATGATTATCATCTTGAGAAAAATTAGGGTCTGCCATTCCAGCACAACCCCAATAATTTATTCCATTACCTTTATACCCTGTCTCTTCAACAAATCTTCTAAACTCTCCCACCGTCACCTCATACCTCCCCCATCCAGAACCCATTTACACATACTGTATGCACTGGATATTCATCGCCATCACAATCACTTGTCCAACTCCCACACCCCATTTCATAACAGCCACCAGGTACCCAAACAAATTCCATGCCTAGGTATGGATCCTTCCACACCTGCCCTGTCTCTTCCTCCTCCCACAGCCACCACTTATTGATCATGCTTGCATAAGAAAGAACAGGTAAAATAAGAAAAAGCAAGATAAACAGCCATTTTCTCATAAATTGCTCCCCCTAGCCTTATTCTCTTTTACACTACTCCAAGTTTAATCTTAAAGGTAGTAGATAAATTTATTTTTTATAAACCTTTCCCCTAAAATCTATTTTATCCACATAGACCCACTTTTTGTCAAAATCTATTTTAATAATCACCCTTGTTTTGCCTTTTTTAATCCTGTAAAAACCTTTCCATGCTCCGGCCATTTTCCTCACATCTACGTTGATTTCTCTTCCTTTAAATTTGTGAAGCACTTCTAAGATCAATTGTATAATCTTTGTCTTTGAAAGGTCTTTAGATTTTCTCAAGAATCTTGAGGCATTTCTGCCAAAGTCAATAGTCCACTTCATAAGTCAATTTCTACTTTCTCGGTTTTGTCTATTTCCTCCACAGGAGCTCCATATAATGACTCAATCTCTTCCTGTTCTCTCTTTGAAATATAAGGCAACAAAGAAGCCCTTAGTTTCATAAATTCTATCTCCAAAAACTCTTTTAACGTCTCTTGAATGCATTCGGAAATAATGTTTTTTAAAACAAGTTTGTCCTGCTCCGTCAGCATATTTCCCTCCTCAAATTTTATTCTCTACCTTACCTTTGTGAGTTTTATCCGTACATTGCGTGGTGTCATAAGTGGATTTTGCCTTAAATCAAGGCGCTCTAGCATTTCTCTTGCATAACTAAATGCCTCAAAAGTATCTACCCAGCCATCTTTGTCTCTATCCCCTTGCCCTAATAGGGCCTTTAAGAAGAAATAGGTAAATGCCCCTTGTTTACCTGTCTCATATTCTTGGGCTGCTCTGTCAGGTGAAGCAGCAGAAATAAACAGCTTTTGACTTTTCCAGACTGCTAGGTCTACCACGGGCTTGATTAGCTTTTTTGATGTCTTTGACTTACCTGTTCCGGTAAAGCATGCATCTATAATAACTAATACATCCTTTGCCCTTAAAGACTCAAACTTATTTCTTATCTCTGAGACAGGCAAGGTAGTTCTTGGACTTATGGCATTTAGGGCCACCTCATAGGGAATAAGCAGGCCATCTTTTATAGTCTTCTCATCCCTTGCTAGTAGAGGTGAGCCGTGGCCAGAAAAGTAAAAGATAATACTGGCATCATCATAGAGTTTGCCCTTTTCACAGAGCCATTCTATATCATTCCACAGATTGCCATAAGTGGCCCTTTTATTAAGACGAAGCTTAACGTGAGCGTCATCCTTTTTAAGTATGCCTTTATTTACTAAAACCTTAAAAAAGTTTTCTGCATCCCTTCTGGCATAATGTGGGCCAGAAAAGTGTTTGTATTTAGAGATGCCCACAATGACTGCATAAGCATGGTCTTTCTTTTTTATTTTTATGGGTTTTATCAGATTATCCAAGACATCAGCGGTAGTAGAAGCAGAAATTATTGTTTCGGCCTGCATTTTATGGGGCAAGGGTTTGGGCAATGGAATAATAGTCTCGTCAATAAGTGCCAAAAGCATTTTATCCTTTGTTTCTGCAAATAAGGATTCACCTGGATATTTCTTTGCCAGAGCAACTATCTTTTTAGTTGCATCTTCTCTTTCTCCTTGCCTAAAGACCTGCCATGCTTCTTCTACCATGTATCCTGCTGCCTTTTTCTTTAAGGTATCAAATCCAGACAAAAAAGCGAGAAAGGCATAAGCATCTTCGTATTTCCCTAAATAGAATAATGCTTTCGCCTTTGTATCTATGAGGTGTTTTTCTCTTTTATGCTGTTTAAGGCAAGCATTTGTTACCTCTAAAGCCTTTTCATATTTCCCAAATTCAAGCAAGCTAGACGCATAATTTATACAGATTTTTAAAGAGGTGGGAAATTTTTTATATCCCTTTGCCCAAGTCTCTAATGCCTTATCCCTTGCCCCATAGCGCCAGTAGGCCAATCCTAGATTAAACACTATCCTCTCATCCTCAGGACACAGTTCATATGCCTTAATCAGCCCAATCAATCCCTTTTTCTTGTTGGTTTGAAAGAGTTTTATAGCCTTCTTCCCGATACTTCTGGCAAGATCACAATCAGAGGCGAGGACAATCGGGGTAAGAAGAAAAAGGAATAACGAAAATAAAAATACCTTCTTCATCCTTGTCTCCCATAACAATTTTACTCATTTTAGACGATTTTGTTTTACATGGCAACAATAAACTTTGACCCTACAATTGGACATGGAAAATGGCAAGCAAGATTCAAGGGATTTTACTTAAAACCAATATTGAGGGAACAGCACCTTGGCACATTGCCTACCCCCAAAAAGTAAAAAGGTAAAAATCCAAAAACTAATCACTTCTGAAGGAGGAGGCGGAAACCGGGATTGAAGCCCCCGAACACCGGCGAGGTGTAGCCGCGACCGGCACACCGCAAGTACCACGGCTTGTTGTACCAACTACCGCCACGAGTCACGCGGGAGGAGCCCCTGCCTGTATATATAGGGTTGTTCCTATTATGATGTTTATAAGCATCACTGCTATATACATCCTCACACCATTCCCAGACATTACCAGACATATCATAAAGGCCTAGTTCATTTGGTGGAAAACTGCCTACTGGAGCAGTATATTCCCATTTATCGCGCCCACCTTTTCCCCAATAGTTAGCTAAATCATGTGATAAATCACCTGTACTTGTACCATATTTTATTTCTTTTCCACCATTTCTACAGGCATACTCCCACTCGGCCTCAGTAGGCAGGCGAAATTTATAGCCTGTCTTTTTGGAGAGCCATTTAGCAAAGGCCTGGGCATCGTGCCAGGAGACGCAGACCACAGGATGATTACTATTCTGACTGAATCCTTTAGGGTCTGCCATTCCATCACAACCCCAATAATTGCTTCCATCTCCTTCATATCCTGTCTCCCTTACAAACGATTTCCATTGTTTTACCGTCACCTCATACCTCCCCATCCAGAACCCATCCACGCATACCTCATGCAGCGGTTTTTCGTTTGCAAAATACTTATTGTATTTACTTTTTCCTACTCGCCTTATTAACCATTTTTTATCTTCATCACTTTGACCCATTTCATAACACCCACCGGGCACCCAAACAAATTCCATGCCAAGGTAAGGGTCTTTCCAGACCTGCCCTGTCTCTTCCTCCTCCCACAGCCACCACTCATTGATCATGCTTGCATAAGAAAGAACAGGTAAAATAAGAAAAAGCAAGATAAACAGCCATTTTCTCATAAATTGCTCCCCCTGGCCTTATTGTCTTTTACACTGCTTCAAGTTTAATCTTAAAGGTAGTAGATAATTTACTTTTTGTAAAGCTTCCCCTAATGGCCATGGGTTGATTTTTGCATTATTTTAGTATTTGGTTTTATGGCCAGACCGCTAAGTGAAGCGTAAAGTGTAAGGCGTAAAGCGTGAAGTGCGGTTTTTTAACACTTTACACTTTACGACTTATCAAATAAAGAAACAAGAGCAAAATTCACAATTCAAGACCTGAGCTCTTTTCTTGCTCTCCCTTTTGATATCAAATTAAGATTAGCAGAAATAGGGCATATAGGCAAGATTTCATATGAGTAAGGTGTGAAGCGTGAGGCGTAAAGGGTGAAGCAACCCCTTACTCCTTGCGTCTTTTCACTCATTTCTTTACTCCCTCACTTCATAGATAAGTATTTTTTCTATTGCCTTTTCTATAGGCAGGTTAATATACTTACTGAAAAAATTTGCAACTTTAAACTGAGAGCCCGATGAAAAGATATTGCAGAAAGGAATGGAAGTTCCTGTCTCTTTATCAAGGGCCACTACAAAAAGGGCCTCTGTGTCTTGTTTATGTTCAGCTAGAGTCCTCACTCTTAATGCTAAACCGGTATCTTCAGGAGGAAATGTAAACCAGGTGCCTCCTTGAACAAGATTATTAAGAAGATACTGATTGGGAAATAGAAGGCTTATCTTATCGTCAGCAGTCCAGTTAAAGATGGCAATATAGGTATCCTGAGTAGATCTGATAGAAATTTTAACCTTTTCACCGCTCCTAAAGACTGTTCTATTCAATCTTGCTTCCAATAAAAACCCTGGCTTTATGTCCTTTTCAAGAACCACTACCTTGGCTTTCAGTTTTACTTTGTAAGTGAAGATAGCTGGTTTGTCAGGGGATTCTTGATATACACTCTTATCCCAAATACATTTTTCCTGGATAATATAGCCCTTAGAAAAGGCCTTGATGAATTCCCCAGAGAGACGGGCATCTCTAACTAAGGTAACACTGGATATTTTAACCCCTGTTGCCTTTTCAATCGCCGCTGCCCTTGCCCTCTGAAGTGCCAAAAGCATAGCCTGTTCGGCAGTAATCCCTGCAATGGCTGCTTCTCCTTCTGCCTCTACCCACACCTCTTTTGACTGAGACAAAGCCCCCATTCCGATAGACAATAAAAAACCGAAAACTAAACATAGATAAAGCTTATGCATACCCCTCTGAAAAGCCAGATTATAAAACATTTTCTGAGTCTATTTTAGTATCAGAAATTATATAAATATCATCACCTTCTTCAAGAGCTTTTAGATCCTCTTTCCTAGGATTTAGATAAACATTTTCATTCCTAGAGATGCCAATTGGAATAGCATAAATATTCTTTTTACGAAGCTCTAAAAATGCTTTGGCTAAATCTTCAAAGGATTTCGCTACAAATTTCTTAGGCAATTTAACTCTATAAATTTCATTGCTTCCTTTAGTAAATGTTAGTAAATCCTCATACAACTTAGTCAAGCCAGGAGTCACTGCTACTTGGGTTAGAAGGTGTTGTCCCAAGAAAGAAGAAAATACAAATTCAATATTACTGCCAATAGCAACACTAGTATCCTTAAAAAGTTCAATCTTCTGAGGGTTTACAACTTCCACGACAATATGAGGAACCATCCTCTTTTCATCTTTGCACACCGCTCCTACTGCCATAATGGATACTAGAGATTTAGCATCGGCTAGGTTACCAAGTTTGGGATCCGAAAGGATAATGACTGAGTGTGCATAGGAAATGGAAGCTCTTTTTAGCATAGCTTTACTGGCAGGATCCCCTTTAACAATGTATACTCCTTCATATTCAATTTTTTCTGGGAAATTAATTTCGTCAACAGACTCTGTAACTATAACGATGGGTTTTTTCTCCTTAAAATCGGAGCTATGTAGTTGCTCAATAATCCCATATCCCTTTTCATTCCAGTTAATAATTCCAAAATGATTCTTAAAGTTTTTAGGCATTTTTCTGCCTCCTATGAGTTTTTTTTCTATAAATATAGAGGTTACAGTTGCTGTAAAAATAGCAAGCGTAGCAGCTCCTAATGTTAACATCACAACCGATATAATGTGACCATAATGGGTAATAGGCTCTCTATTTTCAAAACCACTTGATAGGTACACAATTCCTGACCATAAAGATTTTAGTATTGTGGAAAAATTTTCATTTACTTCACGCTCGGCAAAGTGAAGACCTATAGAACCAAATATCCAAATTCCAAAAAAAACGGCGGCAATACGTGCTAGCTCTTTCTTTTTAAAGAAACTGTGGATATAGTGAATTTTTTGTATCGCAAATGCAATCAAAATTACTATTATGCCCCAGATTGCCAGTTTCGCAGTTTTTAAAAGGATCCTTTTTTTATACAGCCCCTCTTTTTCGAAATACTCCTTTGCCCCAATATGAATTGGGATAGAAATCCCTCTTAGTGCTGATTCAATATCAATATCCTTGGCTTTTGGATGTTTAGTGATTAACGTCTCTTTTCCTTCGAATATAGCTTTTAAAAGCCGATAAATTACTACCTTATTTATATCATTTCTTGTAAGGAGTAATGCCCTCACTCCAAGAGTAGCTATCTCTTTATATTGCCTACTATAAGTATTTGAAGGAATATTAGTAATAACAAAATATGGGTAGGCTTTAATTAATCTCCGTAACAAGGTTAATTCTATTGGAAATAGTCGTGCAATATTATTTTTTATAGCTTTTTCTATAATATCGGCAGGAGTACCTGCAGTTATAAAAGCAATATCAATTAATCCCCTTTCCAAATATTGAATACTATCTATAAAATCTAAATTAAAAGTTTCAACTTCACTAACCGTAATTCCTGCAGCCTCCAAAATTGCTCCGGCATTAAATTGTGTCCCACTTCCTTCGGGGCCTATAGCAACACGTTTACCCTTGAAATCTTTAATTTTTTTAAGCCAAAGGGAATTTCTGACTAATATTTGGATGCTTTCTGTATACAAAGACAATATTGCACTAATATTATGAAAAGGTCTATTGAAAATATTCATTCCATTATACGCATAAAAGGCCACATCACTTTGGACTAAAGCAATATCAGCTTGTTTACTTTCAAGTAACTTTATATTTTCTATTGAGCCTTGTGAAGGAATCACTTTAATATACAGTCCTTGCTTGGCTGCGACTTCACATATTCCTTGACCTATAGGGTAGTAAACTCCTCTTTCACTACCAGTGGCAAGTGTCAGGAAGCTATCTTCCGCATAAGACATACCGCTAATTACTATTACAAACAGAAAGATTACAAAAATACAGTCCTTTGACTTTTTCATTAGACCTGTCCTGAAGAATACTATCCCTAGTCCCTAGTATCGAACGAAGATTCTATCCCTACCACCTCCCCCCAACGTTGGGGTTTGCTCCCGATTATGCAAGAGTCGCGCCTGATAAGGAACATTCTCCTTGAGATAAGAGAAAATCTCTGCTACAGAAAGCCTCTTATCCTTGTTTTTGTCTGCCTCTCCTTTTAATGCTTTTAAGAAATAATAAGTGAAAAGCCCATGCTTTTTCTCTGGATACCAGCTTGAGATTTGCTGACCTGTGGATGAAGTTAGAACTATGGCGTTTTTTAATCTCAAAAGAGGGCTCTCAATTTCAATCTGTATTGGGCTTATATCTTTTAAGATGGGCCCTGACTCACTTACTCCACAAAAGCAGGCATCAATCACTATGGTAATTGACTTTGCCCTTATTTGACTGAGGTTTTTATATAACTGCTCAAGTGGGTAACCATTTAAGTCTACATAATTTGGGTCACAATCTACTGGCACAAAATAAGCCTTTTTTGTATTGAGCTCAGGTGCCCCATGGCCTGAATAATATATAAACACGTCTGAATCTGGTCTCTCCAAACTCAAACGGTAAAGCTGGCCTTGATAGTTAGAGGCAATACCAAAAATGCGTTCAAAGGTGGCTTTTGTTGCATTTATCTCATATATAATATCTGCTTCTCTATAACCCAGCGTTTCAATCAGATACGACCTTACTACGGCTGCATCATGGATTGCAAATTCCACAGATGGGACATCCGGATTTTGATAATCTCTATTTCCAATAACGACAGCAATTGCATTTTTGTTTAATATCTTTGTTTTTAAAGGTTTGTCTACATCCGATAAAATTGCCACCTTTTTAACAGGCTTCTTTTCTTCCCTCACAACGGTTATACGCTTTTTTGTTATCAAATCTTGGCTGTCACGTGCTACTACATCAATTACATTTTTCCCAATCCTAGGCTCAATATGGCCCTGGAAGCTGATTTCATTTTCACCAATCTTTTTTATATCTACATTACATTCTTTTCCATTTACAAAAACTTTAATTGAACTGATAACTTTATTCTTTCCTATTGCGCTAGCTACACCTTTTAATAAAACCCTGTCTTTATAAACCAGTGCGCCTTCAGTTGGATGGGCAATAACTACATTTGGCCTCATATAACCCAAAGTTGATTGAGGAGGTGGGAGCAACTTTTTTCTTTCACCTTTTGCCTTGGCAACCTCTATTTTGGCTTCTTTTATCTCATAAGCAAACGCCCTACTCAAAGGAGCAAAGTCATCTTGAGTGATAATCAATTTGACTGGCAATTTACCTACTGCTGTTCTCATCCTCACAAGAAAATCAAATTCAATGTCTTTGCTTTCACTAGGAAGCAGTGTTCCAATTAATTCATCTTTTTTAAATTCCACATATTTTTTAGGTATTTCTAAACTTACCTTTACTCCCCTTGCCTCTAAGTCCCCCACATTTTTCACCCTTAAAATAAATGTTACTGACTCTCCTTGCTCAATGATACCATTTCTGTTTTGATCGACTATTTGGTGGGTTTCTGCCAAAATAGGTTTTTGGAAAACAAAAGGAACAATGAGTACATCACTTTTCCCAGGAAAATTTTCTTGACTTAATTTTATACTAAACCTTGCCTTGTCCAGATTTTTTGTTCTGGGAATAGAAAATGAAAATGATGCCTTTTTTCCTTCTCTCTGGGGTAATATCTCTCCAATAATTTCCTCACTATTATAAAAGGATATACCTTTATCAGCACTTACCTTAAGCTTTACACCTTTTGCCACATTTTTCCCAATATTTTTTGGAGTAATTTCTAGACTAAATTTACTCCCATTTTTCAAAGATTTTACCCTTTCCCCTTTTTCATCAAGGATATGCCATTCATATGCTAAAACAGGGGCAGTAGGTTTAAATGGAATAGAGTAGGCCTTTGCCATGCTTACAGCCCCAATTCTGTCCGTTATTTCTATTTTATAATCAATCTTTTTTGTATTAAATCTATGGGGTATATGAAAGGCAAGGCTTGCTTTTGCAGTCTCACCAGGGTCAATAATAGAAATTTTGTCAGCTTCTTTAACAACTTCAAGGCCTTTTGTAAGTGATAAAAAGGAGACCCTTACATTGAATGCTTTACCTCTTCCCTTGTTTTTAATCAACATTATTAGCTCAATTGTCTCATTATTTTCTGGAATTAGATTCCCGTTGCCTTTCCCTAGGCCAGAGGAGTCGTTTAGATCAAGAGAAACAATTTCTAACTTAGGAGGTACAAGGCGGGCGGTTTCTATAATTAATTTTTTCTTTTTAGCGTCATAGCCCCTTTTTTCTTTGGCTTCAAAAAGAAAGGATAATGTGCCATCTTGAATGTTTATGTCTGCCTTTATTGGAATGCGAATCTCTTTTGATTCACCTGGGGCAATATCCCCAAGTTTTACCTCAGGAGACATTACTTTTACTAAAGGATTATCAGGTTCAACTCTCACATCTACATCAAAACCTATGCCATTACCCTCATTTTTTAGAGAAACTATTAACTCTGCCTCTTCCCCTGCATCAAGCACCTTATTAGGCAAGAAGGAATTGCTATTGTCAAATTTAGGTGAGGTAAATGCTAATGCACAGGGCCTTTCTCGGCGTTCTTTCTCTTCCCTAGCGTAGGCCCAAAGGGTTTGGTCTTGGGCTATTTTTGGAAGTAAATCATTAACTGCACTTATCAAAGCGCGTCCCATAGCAACTTTGCAATAGTCTTCCCCAACGCTCTTAAGAAACTCAGAGCTATCTGGGGAAAGGAAAGTAAGTAATGTGTCCACAGCATTCCTCCCAGAGTCTGATCTGGCTTCTCCGATATGTTCACCACTATTAACGGCATTTATGTAAGAGCCATCTTCTTTAAGGAAATCCAAAGATATCATTGCTCTGCATTGTGCTGGAGGTATGGCATAGGCTATCTCATAAAAGTCAACATCTACTTTAGGAACAATGTAAACCTGATAACCTCTAACCTTTCTGCTTGACACAACTTCCAATCGCTGAAAAAGTGGACCTAAGCATTTTTTCAGTAAGTCAGCAGCAAAATCGCCATATTTTACTTCAAGATTTCCTTCTGCTTTCCATGTTCCTATCCTCACTTTAACATTTGTCATTTGCTCATAAGACTCTCTAAAGCCTGGTTCTATAACCAGGGCAGCCTTTAACGGTATCTTACCTCGCTTCCCCAACAGTTTCTCAATCTCATCAGTTTCTACTTTATATGTAGCACAACCGGCAAGAAGAGGTATAATAATTAAAGATGCCAAAATTAGCCAAAATTTGTGCCATTTGCTATTTGTTTGTTTTTGAGTTCTCATCGCTAGCCCCATAAGGCTTTTTAATCAACAGACTAATTGCCTTTACGAATTCCTTTGCCCGTTGAAGCCAATCTTCCACTTGGTTCATAAAGAAACCCCTTCTTCTTCAATAAAGGCATGAATAGGAAGCACGGAAATAGCCCCTTTCTCCCACTCTTCTGCTGAAACTATAAGTATGCTTATATTACTTCCATGAGCTAGATTTACTTCAAAAACTTTATAAATTATCTGACGCCTTATTCCTTCTGTTACTTTACAAGGAAGTATAACCAACAAGTCTAAATCCGATTCTTTATCAGATGTGCCTCTTACCTTAGAACCAAACAATATAAACCTGGCAAGTGACCATTTGGTTTTTAAAAAGCTAAGAAGTTCACTAAGTGCCTGTTTCTCAGCTTGTGTAAGGCTTAATGTTTTTTTATCCTTAATATTTCGCATATGCAATTTTCCCTATTTTAGGCTTATATTGCGGAAAATTACCTCACCTAGGTTTGTCTTTATTTCTACTGTGCCTTTAGAGGCCTGTGGTGAGATGTCTTTGAAACAGATGGACGCCTTTATGCTCACACTGGGTATTATATAATCTTCTGCATAACCATAGCCACTCCTAACACACTGCCTGCCTACACATGCCCTATCTGCTTTATACTTATTTGCGAGGTCATCATATAGATAGGAATAATAAGCATCGATCCCCAACCTTACTTTCTTCCCACCATTATTAGTTGCAACCATATAAAATGTCACCCCACCACCTGACCTTTTTACATTTAAAAGCCTTAATTCTACATCACCAAGCATAGCCTTTCTTATTGCCTCCTTTAA
>Ga0190354_1000055_pt1 | contig 17067 bp, 22 predicted proteins | sample 4872131213_MG_FD_163436 | JGI IMG/M metagenome (GOLD analysis project Ga0190354, IMG submission 163436) | Hydrothermal vent microbial mat bacterial communities from Southern Trench, Guaymas Basin, Mexico - 4872-13-12-13_MG | ecosystem: Environmental > Aquatic > Marine > Hydrothermal vents >...
AAGAGTTTGAAGAGCTTTTCTTTGACAAGAGCAGGCCAGCTAAGCCTATTAGGCTTATGGTTGGGACTATTGATTTTAAAGCAGCTAAGGAATCTATCAGATGATAAGGTAGTAGAAGAATGAATACAAAATTCTTATTTTCAATTTTTCTGTGGGGAGGTATTTTTAGGTGGGAATTTCCCTGTGATCCGTCTAATCTAGTGTATTTTCGCAAAAGGATAGGCAAAGAAGGAGTTAAAAAGATTTTAGAAGTTTCAATAAAACTTCATGCCGTAAGAAAGTGGTATCCTATATTTAAATAAGTGCAAAACCGTTTCTCGCTGGAATGCTTGGCTTATAGCTGAGTTTGGCTTTTGGTCCGGGCTCTTGCGCTTTTTGTTTGACAGGAAACACGAAATTTAATAAAAGTGGATTTGTAAGGAAAACAGATATCAATATTGAAAAAGTTGTAAGTGATTTCTACTATGTCGAAAAGACTTCACTTTTTTAAGTGAATTATGACAAGCAGAAATTTTGAATACACTTGGCATGAATTTCGCTGGCAGGATGTTCCAGAAATGCCCCCAGGTCCTCACAAGAAGATAAAATTTTATGCAGATGCAAATATTCCTCAGCCTATAATTAACGAGTTAAGGGCAACTGGTATTGTAGTGAAATCTGCTGTTGAGGAAGGTTTGGCTACAAAACCTGATCAGGATATTTATCAGCGTGCTAAAAAAAGAGGAATGGTTTTACCCACTATGGATGGAGATTTTTGGGATGATAATAAATATTCACTCCAAATTCAAAAAAATCCTGGAGTTATTTTCGTAGACATTCCACCAGATGAGATAGAAAAAGCAATAGGGGGATTAGCAAGGTTTTATGCTTTATTTGCCAAGTATTACCCATTAGACTATTGGACTAATATAAAGGTAAGGGTAACTGAATTTGGTTTTACTATTAAGATGAGAACTTGGAGAGGTAAGATAGAACAAGAGGAGTTTCGTATTGATGAAAATGGCAAATTACTAACGAGAAAAATAAGATAAGAATTTATTAAGTACCTATATTTTAGGATAAAAAATGATGATAAAAAGAAGTGATAAAATAAATCACCTTAAAATTCTTCCATTACTTCTTATTCTCCTACTTTCCCTCACTTCCTTATCCCCTGCCCAACACTCCTACCCCGCCACCATCCTCAAAGTCTCAGACGGCGATACCATATTAGGAGGAGTACCTGGAGCGGTTATAGGAGGAATTACAGGAGCGGTAGTTGGTACTATCTTAGGAAAAAGCTGTTATTCGAGAGCCGATAGCAATTCCGGCAAAGAAGGCGGTGATGATAAACGAAGTTCATCCATTTGATTACATCATCCTGGAAAGAACGCCCTGCTTTGGCTGTTGTCCTGTTTATAAAATAAAGGTTTACAGCTCAGGCCTAGTGGAGTGGGAAGGTATAGACTTTGTTGCCAGAAAGGGAAAGGCTACCTGGTACATTGCGTCCGAGAAGGCAAAGAAGGTGGCTGAAATTGCAGAAAAAATAATTGCTTTGCTTGAAGAACATGAACGGCTAATTAAAGCTGGAGAAAAAGAACTGCGGATTGTTACAGACTGTTCTTCATGTGAAGTGACTATAAAATACAGAGATGGGCAGTATAAGTGTGCGGATCACTATCACGGCGACATGAGTACTCCAAAGGAGCTGGAAAGGTTGGAAAATAAGATTGATAGGGTTGTCGGGACGGAGAAGTGGGTTGGGAAAGGTAATCATACCTAACATGTTCAGATGTGAAGGAGTTAGCAGAAATTCCGCACGCCGCCTTGAAATATAAAAAGGAGGAGGTTAAACAATGAGATTTAAAGAAAAAAGGTTAGAAGACCTATTCGATAAGAGTTCTTCTTACAGAATATCAAAGGGCTTATGAGTGGAATACTAATGAAAAAAGAAAAAGAAACCAAGTAAGAGAGTTTTGGGAAGACTTAAACGAATTTATAGAGAGCAACTCTGATTTCCCTATGGGGAATATAATTATTTTAAAAAGAGGTGATGAACATGAAATTGTTGACGGGCAACAAAGACTTACCACTTCTGTAATACTCATTAAATCCATTATTGATGGGCTAGAAAAAGTTGGGTATGAGAAAAAAGCAGAGGAGTTAAAAGAGAAATATGTGATTTTTCAGGAAAAAGATTACAAAAGAATTAAGTTTAGACCGCAAGAATATGATAGTAACTTTTGGGATGATTTCATAGTGTATGGGAAAAATAATAGGGATTCCGAAACGCCTTCTCAAAAAAGGATAAAAGAAGCGAAAGAATTTTTTGATAAGAGTTTGCGAAGTCTATCATTTGAAAAGATTGACAAGATAAGAGAAAAAATTGAAAATTCTTCACTTGGAATTATAGAACTAACAGATAAAAAGGAAGCTTCCTCTATATTTGAACTTCAAAACGATAGAGGGAAAGCTTTAACGAATTTGGATAAAATTAAAGCATTTTTTATGCATCAGATTTTTGTCTGTAATGGTAGTGAAGAAGATATTAAATACATATATAGAGAATTTCAGGACATATACAAGATTATCAACTCTTCCAATTTCCCAGATGAAGATGATGTATTCCTATATCACATTCAAGCTCATACAGAATTAGGGTACACTTACAGAGAAATAAGTCAACTTAAAAACCTTGTGAAGAATAAGGAAATCGGACAGAGAGTAAATTTTATAAAGGAGTTTTCTAAAGGACTTAATCAAAGTTTTAAAGCTATACAGTCATTCTTGAATGATAATCAAGAAATTTCTTGCTACTTAAAGGATTTAGAGAGATTTAGATTTGCTTTTGCATATCCATTTATAATAAAGGCATATAAATTCTTTAAAGAAGATAAAGATAAACTGAAGAAATTTTTGGGATACTTAGAAAAGGTTATATTTATTCATAACATAACTTTTACAAGAGCTGATATAAATTCTAGATTAAATGAGTTCTTGAAAAAATTTGATAAAAATATAGATGTTGATAATTTCTTTTGTGAAATATTTGAGAAACTTTCAGAAGAAAGTTACTGGAAAGACAATACTGTAAAAAATGTACTTAATGGAGATATGTATAACAATCTTACCAGATATATTTTAAAAAGGTATGAAATTTCTTTGAGAAGGAAATCAAAAGAAGGCTATCCAGAAGATCTAATTTGTAGGATGGATATATACAAAGGAAATGAAAAGGAAAGAACAGGCTGGTGGATTGAACACATTGCACCAGAAACAGAAAATACTGAAGAAGATAGTGGATATGACAAATACGATGAGGATTTTATTAATAATTATTTACATTCAATAGGAAATCTATCACTTACAAGCGATAAACACAATATATTGTTAGGAAATGAAAAATTTTCAACAAAAATAGCATCATATGAGAAATCTTCTATGTTTCATCACAAAGAAATTAAAGATTTTGTAACAGATAATGAATGGACTAAAGAATCAATTAGAAAGAGAAGGGATAAAATAATTGAATTTATACTAAATGAGTGGGGGTTAGAGCACAATCTCAGTAGAATATGCAACACGAAAGGAGAAAAGAATGGAAGTGACTGAAATTTTCGGCGGCGTGCGGAACTCTCCGCCTGCTATCGCAGCCTTGCCCTTCGGGTCTGCTGACAGGAAAATAGATGTTCTGCATAAAAATATAAAAAATGAATATGAAGATATTTAAAAAGGGGAGAAAAATATGCTGGTTAAAGATTTTTACAAAGCTTTTTCTCAATACAAAGAGTTTAAAGACAGATTCAAAAAGCTGTTTCCTTCTTTCTACAAGGGCACTCTGGATATAGAAATTGCTTCGTGGGAAGAATACAGAGACCTTGAAAAAGGTGATGTTGATCCAGATAGAGAGGGTAAGTCTTTCTCTCGCAAAATCATGGGCGTTTCTTTCTGGGATAAACGCATTGTTGCTTTTAGAAATTTTCCTCCTGAGGTGCCTGAACCCACCATTTTCTTACATGAGCTTGGGCATGTCCACTTCAAAGTGAGTGATGTTCCGTGGAATGCCACCTACGGCGGAGCAGAGGTTCTGTTCTGGCTAATTTACCACGAAAAAGTGAATGTTCCCAATTCTGACAGGAGTCTTGCGTGGTATGTTGAGGCTTTTAGAACTGCGCACACAGGAGAACTTAGAGATAAAAAAAGGATTCTGTCTTTGATTCTTGATATAGCTGATGAGGTATTAAACCTTAAGCCTAAAACCCTGGCAGCCTTTTACCACACTTGCGGCACAATCAAGCCTGATTCCTTTACTGATTTCCAATTTGAAAAACTTGACGCTGAAGTTAACTACGAACGAGAACCATTTGACGTACTAATGGCCCTTCTTGATGGGGCAAAATACGACAACCCGTTTCTTGCCTCCGTTTTGGCAAAACTGCTGCATACAGTTAGTTCACGTTAAAGAAGGCTGAAAAATGGATGAAAAGCTAAACCTTCTGTTTGGATTTGTTTAAGCAAGGAAATTTTAAAAGGGAAGGAGCTGGTGTAAACGCTGGACTTTATTAACTTAGACTAATTATTTCTGGAAAATACTTCTCAATATACCTTTTCTTTGCCGGTATTTCTGCCCATCCTTCCATATGAGCCTCTGCTTCCTCCCTGGTATTGCAGGTAATATCAAAGAGGTAGATCTCATTAGTCATAAGGTCTATCGCGTAAAACTCTCCTGTATTCTCTATCCATGAGATTCTAAAGGTATGTCCAGGTGCTATTCTGGACATCCACCAGCATCCAAAATCTAATTCTCCTGAGGTTTCTCTTTTCCTATTCTTGTAGAACTCTTTGACATTTTTAAAAATGCACATGTTTTTTTCTCCTTTTTTTACACTTCTTAAACTTTCTTTTCATGAGCATATGAGCGATGGATCAGGGCTTGCTTGAGGAGGTTTTTATTTTTAAACTGGTATCCTATGTGTCTCTGGAGTTGATCTAGCACGGAGAAACCATCCAGTTTTTTATATTTCTCATATTAAGGCATTCAACAGCTCTGCTATATACTCTCGTGTTTCTTCTTTTGTGTCATTTGGTAAGCAATAAAACCCTGAGCTTTTTGTTAGATCTTCTATTAACTCCTCCTTCGAGTACGCTGGGTCCTCTGGCATGGGGTGGTTTTTCATGTACTCTTCAATTTCTTCCCTTGTAAGGGAAAGATATTCAGGGTTTACTGCCTCCATTGTTGTGCTGTCATATACGACGTAAAACCTGTCTACTCTTATCATTTTCTACCTCCTATAAATTACAAAGAATTCAGTCTAGCTTGTTTAAGCTTATAACATTTTTTACAACACTCTTCCTGAAATAAACCACTAATATAATTGTCATTCACACTTTGATATTTACCACATAGAGATATTCCATTCTTAAAGTAATGAAATTTTGGCAGACATCTGCGTTTGTTTGTTTTCCTATTTATGCTCACAAAACTCCAGCCTTCTTTTGTTTCTTCTAGTAGTTTCATTCCTTTACCTTCTTTCTTCAGGTTCAGAGCGTTTTTGTCTACTGGGCCATCTCTTTTCATTTGGCGGAGGGAGCAGGATTCGAACCTGCGGAGTCCTTTTCAAGGACTCAGCGATTTTCAAGACCGCCGCCTTAAACCACTCGGCCACCCCTCCGTTTTTATCTCTGGGGCTGGTGGAGGGACTTGAACCCACAACCTGCTGATTACAAATCAGCCGCTCTGCCTGTTGAGCTACACCAGCGTACCCGGAGTCTCTGCCTTACCATTCTGTTACCACTTCCACATTCCATCCCCACTTCGCTAACCAGTTTTGTAAGTAATGCCGAAGATTATGGGCAGAAGGATCAGCTTCGTCTACATAAGCTATCCATTTTCCTTCTTTCTCTTTCACTACTTCAAAGCATTTTAAATCACCCCAGTTGATAGCATCCTTATCAAGACCAAGTTTTTGGATTAGTTCCCTATTAACCACTTTTATTAAATCCGCATCAGGAACATAAAGGATACTAATGAGCCAGTTGATTAAAGATTGAATAATCAGTTCTCCATCCTTCTCCTCACTTATACCTAACTGAACGTATAAATCAAATTTTTCTTTCTTCATTTTTTCTCCTGCCATTTTTTCATAAACAGGGAAACAGTTTTTATTTTTGACAATGAGTGGGCAATTGCTGTATTTTTTCAGGCCATTCAAGGTTATCTTTAATGAAAACAGGAATATTGCAGAGTCTTGCTATTTTCACAATAGACTCTACCCACTGCTTACCTGGCTGCCTGTTTGGATTCGTCTGAGCGCCAATGATGAACCAGTCACAGAACTCTGCGAGGTCAGATAGTGCATTAGAAGGTATTGGGGCAAGTAGTGGTTCAAAAGAAACAATTGCCTTTCCAATCTTTCCTGACTTCTTTATCTTTCTAAGTGTACTGATTGCGAATTTTAACCAGAGGTAGTAATCTGGCTTGAGTTTTCCACTGCCACCATAAATTCTGGGTGTGTAGATTCCATCAACACTTACTCCAAACCAAACATTGGGATAACAGACATTGGGATAACAGGCTAGCGTTTGATTGAGAAACCAGATTTCACTATCAATGATATTTTTTGTAAGGATTACGAAGGTATGCTGGGGGTTTTCCTCAATAACCTTGAATACGTGGTTTACCCAGGGATATGGATTGCCAAACAGTTCTCCCATGGAACAAACAAAGAACATGCATGGTTTCTTCTTTTTGTAGGGGATTTGCAGCCTTTCAGGGAAAAATGTCGGGGAAAAACCATTTGGGTACATTTTTGTGCCGGTAAACCGTGTAGCTATCTTTCTGGCATAGCAGTAGGGGCAGTTATTCCTGCACCCTATTATGGGGTTCCATGTGTCACCCCTTGTGCCATCAGGATTTGTTACCCACTCAATCTTTGTTGCCCTCATGTTTTCTCCTTTCTTTACAACTCTTCAATCTTTTCTATCTGTCTTATTTCGCAGATAGGAATTATCTTGTAGTAATCACTGGGATGCCAGCTACCGTATTTGCGGTACCACCCATGTATTTTAATGGCATCACACCCCGTCCAGAGTGAGTAGCCTGTGACAACTGTTATTGCTTCTGGCGTCCCGAAAACCCTTCTTCTGCACCCGGCTACCTTGAATGCATATATTATGTTTTCCTGTAGTCGCTTAAAATCATCTAAAGTGTATTTCATTTTGGTCTTCCTAAAAAATCTGTGTTTAGAGAAGACATCCTGCGTTTTTTAGCTTTTCCACCAACCCGGTAGCAAAAAGCATTGCACCTTCCTCTGTTTCATCATATGCTTCCCTGACAGATGCCTCAATAATTTGCATTACCATTTTGTCCTTGTTATTGCCGTGTTTTTCAATTAGTGCCTGTGCACGTGCCATATCTATCCTGTATTGTTTGTCTCTAAGGGAAGGAATAACACCTTTCCTGGCGATTTCCCTGGCCACTTCACACATAGCCTTATTTACATCAGCGTAATCTCCACTGAGCCACCACGTGCCCTTAAGCTCCGTGCTTTTTCCCGTTAAGAACTGGTTAAGGAATTCAATGCTCATCTTGGGTTCGTCAAAGTAGGTAGCGTAAAAGCCATCTATATCGTAGTGGGCAATGAAGGAACAATGTAGATGAAGGTGCTCATAAAGCCTCTTTGTGAAGTATTTTCTATCAAAATTACTTTTGAGAAAGCGCCTGAAGTCCTCAACCACTTTCTCTTTTTCTTTTGCTGACATAAACTTTACATCTTTGAACCTACTCATTTTTGCCCCCTTTTAATTTTTTTCATAAAGAGGGGGGAAATAGTTATTGTGCTATTTCTACATGACGTTTGCCTTTATTGTCCTGCAATAATTTCGCTGCAATAACGTACTCCCCATATCTTGCAAGGACTGCCTCAGCATATCTTTTACATCTTCTGCCCTTATATCTATTTCCGCACTGATAGCTCATCAGTGCCTTTTTTACGTCGCCCTGTTTTTTGATAAGCCTGGTGATGATGTAGTCTGCCATAAGGACGGACTTTTCAGGATCAAAGTAGTCTCTATATCCTTTAAGAAGTCCTGCTTTTTTTAGGTCTTTTTCCCAGGCTTTGGGGACTATCTGGGCACAGCCAGCTGCTCCCTGCCTGCTTTTTGCAAAGATGTCAAAGTGGCTTTCCTCGGTAATCAGGGCAAGTAAGAGAAGGGGATTGTCAGTTTTGTAAGCTGCATCCACTATGTCTTTGACTATTGATTCAGGAATATAAGGTCTGGCATTTGCTATGGCTAGCTTGTAGGCTGTCTCAAGGATTTCAGGTTTTGTTATGTTGGCCTGTGGTGCTGGTTTTGCATTTTCAGGTGCTGGTTTAGTTAAGTTAACCAGGGTAATCCAGAATACTTCTGCTAAAACTGCCGTTGCTACTACTAAGGCTATTGTCCACCCCTTTTTGAACCTCCTCATTCTTATCTTGCCTCCTGCTGTATTAAGTCGCTGTTGTTTTTTTATTTTGCCTTTGCTGCCTCATCTGCAATGTCCTTAATGTCCTTTTTTGCCTTATAATAGGCCGTTTTCTCAAGGTTGTTAGTGGTAGTCTTCACAGTTTTCCAGAACGCAGTCCAGTATTTGGCTTTCAGTACTTCAAGTGCCCTGCTGTAATAGGCGTTGAACTGTTTTTCTCTTTTGGCCCTCTTTGCCTTTATTTCTTCTTTCTTTTTCTGAAATATGCTTTTCACTTGTTCGTTTTCATAGAGCATTTCTTTATTGAACTGTGAGGTGAAGATACCGGCCGGTATTATTTTTCTGCCTGCTTTAAGAAAGAAACCATAGAATAGTATTCTCTGAGGAATATTTTTCAGCGGCAGGAAGGTTTTTCTCAGGGTATTCCTGAGAGTTTGTTTTCTCTCATTTATGACTTTATGCGGGTTATATTTAATGGTATTTCCCAGGTAAGAGACAGCTTTCTTTCTGGATGTGTGCCATACTTCACCGTCGAATATTACCTTTCCATTTCTTTCCCAGTATTTGAGGCCCTTAAGCCTTTCAGCTAATGGATCAGCTGGTTTTTCAAAGGTAAGCTCTCTGGGTGTAAAATTGATGGGGATACCATCCTGTTTGATATAGCTTTCAAGGAAGAACTGTTTATCCTCTTCTGGTAGCTTCTCATACCAGTCTGCGACTTTCTTGTAGGTCTGGTTGGCGATTCTGTCTCTTTTTGCTGCATGCAGGAAGTTTATGGGGTATAAGGCATGATTTGAAAATTTACACAGACATTCAAGTTTTACGTTTTCTATTTTTTTGTCATATTCAATTTTCACTCCTGCAAAGGCGGCCAGTTTGGCTGCGTCTTTTACTTTTTTATTAGAAAGTTTTTTCAGAAAAGCCGGGACTTTTATTTTCTTTCCTGGCTGGAGTTTAAACGATGCTTCTTCCTTCGGTGGTTCAATATGTCTTTCAAAGTAGACAGGGGTGTTGAGCATTGTGAGACAAACTGCTTTTTGCCATGCTTCTTTTCCGTTGCCGTTGCTTAAGGCCAGAAGTGTTGATATCCACTTTCCAAGTCTGTTTTTTGGATAGATCTTCTCCTTATTCTGGTTGAAGAGCCCAAGTGGTGACGAATAGAGCTGGTGCATTTTTTCTTTTTTTCTTTCTTCAAGTTCTTCTATCTGATGGACGGTAAAACCTTCAGGAATGTGCGACTCATTCAGTTTTTCATAAGATTCTTCGAGTTTATCCATTGTATCCGGGTCAACCAGATCAACCAGTTTGAATCCCATTTTTTTTCCTCCCTAATCGTTTTTTTCACAAATGGTGAAAAAACGATTAATATTTCTAATATAATTTGACATTCTTTAGACATTGTGGTAAATAACCTTTGTTCTTTTGAAAATTGAATATGAAGTGAAATTTGCGGGAACCTTCTCTGTGTTCCTAAGTGCCCTAAAAACCATAGGGGTTCCTGAAAGGGATTTTTGACGGTTTTTTGGGAAGTTATTGGAGCAGGTATGTTAAATAGGGAAAAAGAAAGCATAGAAATAATGAGGTTCCCGAAAAAGGGGTGTTAAGTTTCCTATAATGCGTAAAAAAAGATAGGTGCTGTAAGAAACATTGACCCGATTTGAGGGGATTGCGACAATGTAACGAGATGGATTTGTATTCTGTCCATAGCATTCTTTTGCTGCTGAGAGAACAAGTGTTTTGCGTGGCCTGGTGGTGGCCACATAGAATATCCTTTTCTCTTCCTCTTCCCGTTCTTGTTTACAGCATGGAAGTTTATCAACCACATCGGGAATTACCACATGGTCCCACTCCTTTCCTTTTGCTTTATGAATTGTTGAAATGGTTACCTTGATTTTCCCGTTACCTTTAGGCTCAGGTGGGCTGGAAAGTTTTTTCAGGACTGAGAGAGCCTTTTCCCAGAGTCTTTTATGTAAGAAACATTGACCCGATTTAGAGGGGATTGCGACATTGCGACCAACGTTAATATTTGATTTTATGCCGTAGTCTTCAAGTACTGGTGCAATTGTAGCAGCCTGAAAGTTGGTTCTAACCAGGACTGCTACTGTTTCATTGGGGTAGTCCTTTGTGATTTCTATTATTTTCCTGGCTATTTCCTTTGCCTGTTTTTCCCAGGTTGTCTGGATTAGAATTTCAATTTTACCTTCAGGTGCATTTGGTCTTGGTTTTATATCTGTATTCATCAGCCTGTTTGTGGCCTCAACGATCCTTCGGCCACTTCTGAAGTTAACCGTGAGTCTGAACTCTTTGCTATCGGGGTAATCCTGCCTTATTCTGTGCAGTGGTCCTCCACCTGCACGGAAGGCATATATTCTCTGGTTAGGATCAAGTACTGTAAAGAATGAACCATTCTGGATGAGTCTCACAATCTCGTATTGTGCTTTATTCATATCGTGGGCTTCATCAATTATTACGTGCTGGAATTGCTGTCTCAGGGTATCTGCCAGTTTATGGTTGGAGGAGAGTTTTCTATATACTGAAACCAGCATATCCTCAAAATCAAAGAGGTTTTCCTTTTCTTTTTCTCTTTCGTATATTTCATAGATTTTTGCCAGGTCTTCAGGTAGCAGACAGTATGCTTCTTCGGGGGTGATAAGGAGATTTTTGCAGTTTTCAATAGTATCCTCAATGGTATCTATTTCCTGAAATACCGGATGAATCTCCAAGCACTTTTTAAGGAATTCCTTTTTTTCTTTGTCTTTTAAGAGTCTGGCGTTTTTATTAAATACTCCAAGTATTCTTGCGGTTTTCATGCAGAATCCATGCAGGGTCATGATTTTCACCCTGGACAGATCGGAAATTCTCCGGCTAACTCTTTTAGCTATTTCAGAGACCGCCTTTCTGGTGTGGGACAGCACCAGGATTCTGGAGTGCTTACTCATTGAAAGGAGATAGATTGCTCTGGCTGTAACACACCTGGTTTTTCCTGTGCCAGGACCGGCCACCACCTGGACAATGGAAGGGGGAGCGGTGACGGCCCTGAGTTGCTCGTCTGTTAGCTGTATTTCTTCCATGGCTGTCTAATAAATATTCTGTTCTGTACAGTATGGTCTTCCGTAGAACGGACACTGTGAGGGAAGTGGGCAGCGGTAACATCCCTGGATTTCATAGCCTTTTGTGTCTGCGATGACTTCCTGGGCACAGAGGAGTTTTTTGCTCTGGCGGTCATATATTTCTATTTCTGCCTCTGCATATTCTTTTGTGTTCTTGGAAAAGTTAACTTCTACTTCATATCCCCGGCTGATGAGGTGGTTATTTACATAGGACATTATTTTTTTATGCGGAGCTGAGGTTTTTTGTTTATCTGTTTTCTCAGTGAGTTTTTGGGCTGCAATGGCCTTGATTTTTACAAGTTTTGGATTGATCTTAACCGTGTAACTCTTGAGCTGTCGTAATAAGTTTTTTAGTTTGGGGTGGTTTAACTGAATTTTTCTGGGTAGGTGAATGGTTACATCGGTATTTTGTGGTTTTTTGAGTTCCCTGAGAGTTCTGATTATGGCTGCCTGTACTGCCAGGTCTTCGTTGGAATTTTTAAACTGATCATAAACCCTTTTTTTGTTTTTACCGTCATGTAGTACTCCTATAACTCCTGCTTTTCCCTGATATATAGCTGCGTTGCAGTATGCAGATACTTTCATGGGAAACCTCCTGAGAAAAAAATAAAAACTGCTTTCCTGCTTATAATGGAAAGCAGTTGGTGGCTCTGAATCTATTGTAGGGCCTGCCTGAGGCAGACGGGCATATCAATAGTAGGAAGGTAAAATTAAAAAATACTCTTTTATTGTTTAAATGGGATAAAGCTTACTGTATACTTTGAGCAAGGCTACAAACTTCTTCCAGGCTTCTCTTTCAGTAGTGTAACGATGGCAAGTTTGTTGTTTGTCGTCAGGAAAATGAGGATCTCCTTCTCGTTTCCACTCATCTATAACAACATAGGAATTTTTATTTTCTTCTATAAGGAAAAGGTTGTGCCGGGTATAGACAGAAGGTATAAAATTCGCAGTGCTTATGATATTCTTATTTCCCATATTTCCTCCTTAAAAATTAAGGCCGCCCGAAGGCGGCCCTTTATGCTAGATTGATTGCCTGCCTTATTTTAATTCCCTATATTCAATAGTTCTTTCAAAATAGGTTGATACTCTTCTGGATAATCTTCAATATATGCTTTTCCTTTTTTAATCCTATTAACGATTTGAAGTAGAGATTCTAATGTTTTAACTTCTCGTGTTCGCGCACTTCGTTCTTTATCTGAAATATCTCTGTGAATTATATTCAACCGACTTATTTCTTGTTCAGTTGGATATGTAAATGATAGTTTGAATGAGTTTTTCTTTACAGATTTATACTCCTCAATAAGTTTTTGCATGTTATTTCCTACACCAACAACTCGAACCCATGACTTGCTTCTGGTTATCGCGGTAAACAAAATATTCCTTCTTCTGATTAAATCCCTGTTTAAATAGACTCCAGAATAACAGTCTTGAGCATTTATAATATACACCATAGGCGCTTCATTACCTTTGGCACGATTGATACCGGTAAAAGCAATAGAATCTTCTTTAAAAAAAGCATCAGCATTAACCTCACCAGCAATATGATTATTAATACCTTTCATCAAAAGATTTTCTCTTATTAAAGAAACTTCCTTTTGAGTAGTAACAGCGATCGGGTTTATGACTATAATATCATTAAAAAGTAGCTCATCTTCTTTTAAATTTTTTTCTATTTCATTCGCTACCCATTGAGCTTGTTCTTCTTTAGTTTTGAATGCCTTAAATATAATTAGATCGTCTATATCTGAATGATTTTCTAAATATTCTGGACTGGTTTCTTTTGGTCTAAAAAGAGTAACATGATTACCTGCCCTCAAATTGCCAGATTCTATTTGATAACCTACATCAAACCAAAGTTGAGGCTGATCAAAAAACTGCACTAACTCTTTTTTACCATTATTTTTTTTCCTGTATATTCCGAATCCAAGGGCATGCGCCGTAACAAGTAATGGTCTGGGATTACGATAACAAACCTTTAATATTTGATCATCAAACTTTTCGCTTTCATCAATTAAAAACTCTTTTGGATTTCTTAATGGAGAACCTTCATTTAACTTTTGTAACTCATCATATGCATAAATAAGTCTTTTTTTGTTACCTTTTAAAAACAAAAAACATAGTTTAATAAATGACTCTGATAAATCTTGTGCTTCATCTACTAAAATTGCATCATATTTGGGTATTGGTCTTTTGACTTCAGATATTGCTTTTAAGCATACAGCCTCAAAAGGAGTTTGGTTGAAACTAGAAATAGTTCGGGCCTTTCTGAAATCGTAGTATTCAATACCATTTGTTATGCAAAAATCATAATAAATTCCTTTTTCTAATTCAGAATCTTTAGAGCTTCCCCAAGCATTAACCACTCTTATTTTTTTCCAGTCTGGTTCTTCACCTCTTTTTTCAATGCAGAAACGAGTGATTAATTCTTTAAACTGTTGCTTTAACGATCTAGTATTAAATGTTACAGCTATATCCCAATCCGGGTTTTGAGTGTGGAGATAAGCAGCTTTTAGTGCTAATATTATTGTTTTACCAGAGCCTGCTAATCCTCGAATACGTTGAACTCCCTCAAAATATTCTATAACTGCTTTCTCTTGATTTCTATCGAGAACTGCAATATTAGCTTCAATATTTTTTAACTTCGCACCTTTTGAGTTAGAATGTTTGACATTTAATCTTTTTTCTTTTCTCTTGAGATGAATTACAGATTGTAGTACTGAAAGAACTTTATCATATAATTTATAATGTTCCCATTTTGATAGCTTATTTTTGATAAATTCCTTTAACTCTTTTTTATTTGTAACTAGAAAATCGCTTGATTTACCTGAATGAGGCGCAAAACTTACAATCTCAATGTTGACAAGAAAATCCTTTCTGCCTTTTCGCAATTCAGGATACGTTCTTAGCTTTCCATCTAAAAGACTATATATTTTATCTTGCCTTTCTGAATAATTTTTCAACTCTTCATCAGTTTCAATGAAGTCAAAAATTAGTATTCCATATTGAGGAGAAATCCAGAGAGCATCAATGGTTATACTTTCTTCCCCGGCAAAAAGTATAGGATAGGCAATATATAGAATACCCTTAAATGTAGGCTCATCACCAAAAAACTCTTTTAAAATGTTGCTAATTGCTATTTTCTTTGTTGCACCATTGATTATTTCTACCATAATTAGCCCTATTATAAGTTTGTTAAATACAATTATTCACACCTAACGACCTGGTTCACTTGCCCACATGGGCGCAGCGATATGGCGGTCAAGTGCACCCGATTTATTGTATCAAAAACAGATATTAGGCTACTACAAAAAATGTTCAAGCCGGCAGGCCTGCCCACCGTGGTGGATTTAATTCCCGCCGGCTGTATTGAAATCTAGAATGGCACATCTTCGTCAACAACTTCAGGCTCTTCCGGTTCTGGAGGAATTTCCTGTTTCTTTGGAGTATCCATGAATCTGACCCTGCTGGCATACACTTCAACCCTTGATCTCTTCTGGCCATCCTGGGTGGTCCATTCGTTCGTGTGGAGGCGTCCTTTTACAAGGATCCTTCTTCCTTTGTTGAGATAATTGGCTACGGATTCTGCTACCTTTCCAAATGTTACCACTGTTACCCAGCTTGTTCTCTGGCCTTCAGCGATGGCAAGACGGAGCTGGCAGACTGCTGTTCCGTTTGGTGTATAGCGCAACTCGGGGTCCGTGCCCAGTCTACCTGTAATGGTGACGTCGTTTACATCCCAGTAAGTTTTTCCATTGCCATTGCCCTGTTGCTTCTTTTGTTTTTCTGCCATAACGTACCTCCTTTTTTCTTTTTATTTAACGATTACACCTTCAATGGCTATCCTTACCACATTATATCTTCCTCCAAAAAGCGTTTTCGCTTAATTGCGAAACGCTTTAGGAATTTTTCTCTATCTTCTTGAGTGCATTAGCATAAAGGGATTGATATACACGAGAATCTTTGAGGAACTAGGTAATTTTTATTGCCCGAAAGAGCCTTATAAGATTTTGAGTAAGTTCTTCTACCCCTTCTCTGGAAATGGGCACACAGGGAAAAAATTTTCTGAAAGTAAGAGAATGCGAGCTGTCATATTCACCAGCTGGGACTGCTCCTACAACTTTTATTCTGCTTTTCTGAACTTTGCTCAGCAGTGGCTTAAGCCCTTCCTGGAAATTCCTATATTTACTCACATTTTCTTCCATATCGCTGAATAGGATCAAAACCTGATAGTTGTATTGAGAAGAGAATGCGAGCATCCAGTTGACAATATAGTTTGCTGCGAAGACAATCGGAGTACACCTACCTTCATAAAACTTTCTTTTAATGCTGACTCTGCCATGTGCAGGCGAGTCAAAGCAGAACAGATCAAGATCCAGATAGCCTTTAAACGCCTCTTTGATGATTGAATATACCCTTGATTCAAGGGAATAGTAGCTTGTCATACTGCCAGAAGCGTCAGCAAGGAATACTATTTTTCCACCCTGCTTAAGCGAAGGCACTTTAAAGACTTCCGGGCTTGCATTATCAGAAGCCAGAAGATTTACATATCTTTTTATATCAAGTGCGGTTCCAGTTATGTCCCATTCTTCCCTCAGCTTTGTTCTTAAAACAATTCTCCTCAAGATATTTGCAATTTGTCTGTCCTCTGTCGATACTTTAATTTCCTGCTGTGGTTTACTTTCTTCAAAGTAAACCCTTGCGTAAACGTCCCTATACCTGCCCCTATCTTTTCTGTAGGCGTTTCTCATCCGTTGCATAACCCTGGAGTAAGCAGCGAGAATTCTTTTAGTCTCATCAATTTCGTCAGAAGCGTCATCTACATCTGTTTTTGTCTGTGTATTCTCTCCTTGTTCTTCCATACCGGGTTCTTCTTTGGTAGGCGCATCATCCTGGGCAGATGCGTTATTCTGGGAACCCTGTAGATATTCCTCAATACTCTGAGGAATATTTTGAGGACTTTCATTCCGGTTACCAGGATCATCTATTTCTCTTTCTGTTTCACTATTACCTGGTAGCAAATCAGAATTTTCCTTTTGAGAAACCTTGAACAGAGCGGTTATTGTGATGTCTTCTGGCTTATCTGGCTCTTTCTTTTTTTCAAAATGCTTGACCAGTTGCTGTGCTCTTGTTTCGATCCATCTTTTTGAAACAAGTCTCCTTTTTAACTCGGAGACTGTTGTATTTATCAGGTTATGTTTTGACCTTTTCCCGCACCAGCATTCAACCAGTGTATGACACAGTTCTTCCGTGGAAATAGAAGTATATTTGCCCAATATAGAAACATACTGCTCTGGTTTAACCTGGGAGAACCCAGGATAGATATAATGCATTAGTCTTTGACACCTGAAGATGTCAAGAAGGGTAGCTACAGTATGGTAAGGTGTACCCGGTAGTGTCCCCATATATGTGTAAATTTAAAAACTTGCAATGGGCTTACCCTCCCAATTCTCATTTTGCAACCTAAGTAAACTATATAAAATTCTAATACAAGATTCCTCAGTAGGAAATGTCTCC
>Ga0190354_1000056_pt1 | contig 17022 bp, 16 predicted proteins | sample 4872131213_MG_FD_163436 | JGI IMG/M metagenome (GOLD analysis project Ga0190354, IMG submission 163436) | Hydrothermal vent microbial mat bacterial communities from Southern Trench, Guaymas Basin, Mexico - 4872-13-12-13_MG | ecosystem: Environmental > Aquatic > Marine > Hydrothermal vents >...
ATAGAGAGGGGTTTTAAAGAGGTAAAAAGAAGGGTAAAGGTAATGGAGACATTTCCTACTGAGGAATCTTGTATTAGAATTTTATATAGTTTACTTAGGTTGCAAAATGAGAATTGGGAGGGTAAGCTCATTGCAAGTTTTTAAATTTACACATATATGGGGACACTACCCGATTGGCATACTTTGATAGTAGCAAGGCCCATGAGGTGGGTTAATAAATGAGCCAAAGCGTGAAGATAGAAGGGAGTCTACTGGCAAAAAATACAGTCCTGAATTTCATAGGGCAGGTGGTGCCTCTTTTTGTGGCAGTCATTACTATACCTTTTATCATTCAAGGTCTAGGAGCCGATCGCTTTGGAATTCTATCCCTCGCTTGGATTATCATCGGGTATTTTAGCATTCTCAACCTGGGCTTGGGTCGAGCAACGACCAAATTTGTAGCAGAGGCATTGGGTAAAGATGAAATGGAGAAAATTCCTGCTATTGTATGGACATCCCTTGCCTCTCAACTCTTTCTTGGTATTTTGGGCGGGGTTATTTTAATAATCTTAACCCCTATTTTAGTCAAACAGATTTTGAATATCCCTATTGATCTTATAAAAGAGACTAAAACTACATTTTATCTTTTGAGTCTTTCTATCCCGGTGGTTATATGCTCAGCATCTCTTCGTGGGGTTTTGGAGGCAGCACAGCGTTTTGACTTGGTTAACGCAATTAAAATTCCCTCAAGTTGTTTAAATTTTTTACTTCCTTTAATTGGGGTTTTTTTAGGCTTTAGACTACCGGGCATTATTATTTTACTCCTTATTTCACGTATAGGCACAATGATGGCTTATTTAATACTATGCTTTCATGTTTATCCAAAGATAAGAAAAGTATTTTTAATAAATATCCAATTTTTTCGCCCTCTATTTTCATTCGGAGGATGGATAACTATTTGCAATATCCTAATTCCAATATTGGTATATCTGGATCGTTTCTTTATTGGGACAGTTTGTCCTATTGCTTATGTGGGTTACTATAGTGTTTGTTATGATGTTCTTTCGCGCCTTGGAATTTTCCCAGGGAGTTTTGCGATGACATTATTCCCAGCATTTAGCACCCTAGAATCAAATAAATACAAACTTAAATGTCTTTATGTCTGTAGCCTAAAATACATGCTTTTAATTATGGGTCCTATTATTCTCGTTCTTGTTATCTTTGCAGGTGATATTCTGCACCTATGGCTTGGAAGTAATTGGGCATCAAAGACCACTTTGGTTTTTCAAATTCTTGCTGTTGGTATATTTCTTAATGCTTTAGCACAAATGCCAGCAAATCTCCTTGATGGAATTGGACGACCAGATTTGAGGGCTAAAATTTTTCTGTCATATGTCCTTCCGTATGTGGCATTACTGTGGTTTCTAATTATAAAGTTTGGTATCATTGGGGCAGCTTTAGCATGGGCATTGCGGGCATGTGTAGAACTGATTTTGTTTTTTGGTATAGTTTGGAAGATTATGGGCCTAAACCGTGCCATTTTGATTGAAAACGGGTTACTTAGAGGGGTAACGGTATATGGAGGAATCATAATTATGGCATCGTCTACAATTGCAGTATTGGGCAAAACACTATTGGTTCGAGGCATCACAACCGCAATATGTCTAATACTTTTTGTCTTGATTACTTGGAGATATATTTTAGATATAGGAGATAAACACACTTTATTTTTAACAGTAAGTAGATTAGGAAAGTGATAATATGAATAAAAATTACTCTATTGTAAAAATACTAAAAAAATTTGGAAGGTGGATGTGGTTCTGCCGTAGCAATTTACCTATTTTGAATTTTCCAGTGCCTTTTCGCTTGCCTGGAGGTATCTCATATCTAATCTATCCAGATGAAATAGGGTTAGCTCTCCTTTTGCGGAGGCCACTGGAGTTAGGTGAACGGAGATTCATCTCTAAGTTTCTTAAAAAGGGAATGATCTTTTTTGATATTGGCGCTAATCAAGGATTGTATACACTCCTTGCGGCGAAGTGTGTTGGTCCTGAGGGTAAGGTATTCGCATTTGAACCTGTTCCAAGTGAGTTTCGAAAGTTGAAGTGGAATGTGCTTGTTAACCATTTCCACAACGTTACAATGGAACAATTAGCTTTGGGTTGCAAGGAAGAGTCTGCTAACATGTTTGTTTGCCTTGATGGAAAAGGTTCATATAGCAGCCTTCGTCCACCAGCCCAAAGTGTAAGAGCACGAAGGAAACTCATACAGGTACATGTTAGCACTCTTGATTCCTACATATATCGTAACAATATTCAGCATATTGATTTCATTAAAATAGATGTAGAAGGTGGAGAACTGGATGTGCTAAAGGGTGGATTGATGGTTTTTGAGAAACTGCAGCCAATTGTAATGTGCGAAATGGCTGACACAAGAACACAACAGTGGGGGTATAATGCATCTGAAATTTATAAATTCTTAGTAGAAAAATATGGATATTCATGGTTTCAAATTACTTTTCATGGCTACTTAGTACCTGCCAAGGTAAAAGAACGGTATGACCCTGATTGGGAAAATTTACTAGGTGTGCCCACAGAAAAACTGACTGAAATTTCTATCTTCAGAGAGGATATCTAAATGCTCTGGCGAATTTTTCAAAAGATAGAGCCTACTTTAATAAGATTATACCGAAAGGTTAGCCAGCCACCAATACCAAATTTAAAAGGTGACCGTGATATTGAGTATTCATTTATTGCGGCAAACATGCCTGAAGGGCCTGGATATGCATTAGATTTTGGGTGTGGTCCAGGTTGGCTTGGGCTTCTAGCTGCAAGAAAGGGATTTAATGTTATTGGAGTTGATTTGGAATATGTAAGGTGGTTTTATAACCATCCTAAATTAAAGTTTATACAAGGGGATATCTTGAAACTTGACCTGCCATCCGAACATTTCGATCTGATAATTAACTGTTCTGCTATAGAACACGTAGGTTTGGCTGGTCGTTATGGAGTAACTGAACCCAATCCTGATGGAGATATAGAGGCTATGGTAATTCTTAAGAGCCTTCTCAAAAAAGGTAAAAAAATGCTTTTAACCATTCCTGTGGGTAGAGATAGCGTATTCAAGCCCCTACATAGAGTATACGGTGAAAATCGTTTGCCGAAATTGTTAGAAGGCTGGGAGGTGCTGAAAAAGGAGTACTGGATAAAGAATGACCAGAATCGGTGGAATTTAGTGAAGGAATCTGTTGCCCTTGCCAAAAAGCCACTCCCACATTGTTATGGGTTAGGACTTTTTGTACTACAGCGGCCTATATAAATAATGAGAGAGGTTAGAAGCAATGCTAACAATATTTTCCTGTCCCAAGCCCTTTCGGGGGCACATTAACATTATCCAAAGAAATGCTATTAAGAGCTGGACACTGCTTAGGCCAAGGCCCGAGATTATCCTAATTGGTGATGAAGAAGGTACAGCCGAGATTTGCAAAGAATTCGGCCTTCGCCATGTCCCAAAGGTAGAGCGGAATGAGTACGGAACACCTTTGGTGAGTTCTATATTCGAAATAGGGCAATCTGAAGCTACCAACTCTTTGCTTTGTTATGTAAATGCAGACATCATCTTGATGAGCGATTTTATGGAGGCTATTAAACAATTGCGATATCAAAACAACAAGTTCTTACTTGTGGGTCGACGATGGGATATAGAGTTACAAGAAATGTTGGATTACTGTCAGTGGGATTGGGAAAATAAATTGCGTCAACGATTGGCAAAGCACGGCAAACTTCATCCAAAAACAGGGCTTGATTATTTTATCTTTCCTAAGGGATTATGGGATGAGTTACCTTCCTTTGCTCTTGGACGGACAATTTGGGACAATTGGCTTATCTACAAAGCACATACCATAAACTCCATAATTATAGATGCTACCCAGGTAATCATAGCAGTTCACCAAAACCACGATTTCTCGCATTATCCGGGAGGAAAAGAAGCTATCTGGAAAGGGATAGAAGCTCGGCGAAACTTGGAGTTGGGAGGTAAATGGAGTAAGATATTTTGCTTAGCAGATGTAACTCATATACTCACATCACAAGGAATCAAACGGGTTCCTATCCATAACCGAATTTGGAGAAGGATGATTACTTTGCCTGCTTTCTTTCGACCTGCTCGCTTTTTGGCAGAGATGATATGGATTATGGTAAGACCATTTATTAATTTAAACAAGAATCTTTAAGTTATCTAGTTCATATGACTTGTAAGATTCAAACTATTATATCTTCTAGTGTAGCGATTTTAGTAGCGTATTTTATAGTTTATCTTACGGAGATGCCGAATAGCCTGCCGCTTTTAGTTTTTTTTATAATATTTACATTTTTGATCATATCACTTTTCACACTAAAAGAACAGATGACTACGAAAATACCTTACTTTAATATAAAAATTATTATTTTAGTAGGGCTACTTTTTTTTGGCTCTGTTGGTGCTATAGGAGTCATTTTTAATAAGCAGTATATCAATTACAGTCCTCAAGTGGTTTTACATACTATATTACTATGGACTTTTGCTGTATTTTCATTCCTGTTAGGATTTTTAATATCAATGTTAAGCAGGTGTTATAGTTTGATTCCAGTTCCTAAGGCAAATATCAATAGTGAAAAAATTTGGAAATTATCTTTTTTATTTTTGGTTATTTCTTTATTTACTCACTTATATCTGACAAAAGGGAGACTTTTTGTGGGCTCTTTAATTTCTGGTTTATATGCAATAAAGCCTAGCACAAGCGACCTTTTGTTCACAATAGAAAACTTATGTGTTCCAGGATCGTTGATAGGATATTATTATCTTAAAACTACTTCGAATAAGTATGCTAAGAAATTTATAATAATTTCATTAATGATCCTATTCTTATTTATTTGGGGAATATCTGGTGCAAGAAGCAGGGTTTTAGCAATAACGTTTCCTATAATTGCTTTTGAATATCTATATAATAGAAGACGATCGTTTAATTCAAAAAGAGGCTCTGGTCGAAAAAATTTTATATTGCTTATAATTTTGTTATTATGTATTTATTTTATTGGAATATTGAGAACAACTGGACTGAAAACTTTTAACGTAAAAGAAAACTTCACTGAAAATATTTTTAATCCCTACTACTTGACTGAGCCCACTGGGAAGTGTTTTGAGCTCTCTATCTGGATTGTTAACTATTTCCCCAAATATCATGATTATCTTCATGGCTATTCGCTTTACTCCTTGCTTGTAACACCCATACTGAGAAAATATTGGCCAAATAAACCCTTATCTTTTGGGACACTCGTAGCTTACTACTTCCAGACAGGTTATTTTGATTTATCCTTAAGAGAATACGAACTAATCACAGGTTGGAGTGTAGCCAGCACTTTAGTGGGAGAGGCATATGCCAACTTCGGAGATTTAGGTGTTATAACCGCTTTTTTAGCATTGGGAATGATAGCAGGAATATTTCATAAAATTTGCATAAATAATTTTGAAAATGATTTAGTCATTGCATTATATTGCCTGGCTTTGCCTAATTTTTTTATGTTGGTTAGAGGAGGATTTTCGCACATGACAAGTATTTTTATGGCAAGATTTATTCCTTTATATTTCATGCTGTTGATATTAAGCAGGTTTACCAAAAGCAAAAACACACAGTGAACTTCGCTTCTGATAAAAGAATAATTTTGTGTATCAGACAGGTGAAAGAATATATTGTTATAATCTATACAAATCTTGGGCCTTACCATTTAGCAAGGTTAAAAGCCCTAGCCAAATTGACCCCCCATTTGTTAGCGATTGAGGTAGGGAGCAAGCAAGGCATTTATCCTTGGAGACCTGAAAAGAAAAACCTTCCATATGTGTTGGAAACTCTTTTTGATCAACCAGTGGAAGAAGTAAGTATAAAAGAACAAAAAAAAGCTATAGTTTATTGTCTGGAGAAATATAATCCTGTAACTGTTATAGTCTCAGGTTACGGCCATCCAGTAATGCGGATTGCAGCAAGCTGGGCTAGGAAAAAAAGAGGTAAGGATATACTTTTATTTTCTACCACAGAATTGGATCATCCCCGTGTTTGGTGGAGAGAGTGGATTAAAAGTCGATTTATTAAAAAATTTCATGCTCTGGCAGTAAGTGGAAAGAGGTCTGCTCAATATGCACAAAAACTTGGGGTAGCAAGAGAAAAGATCTTTGTGATTGGTAATGTAGTTGATAATGAACACTATCAAAAGCTTGCAAAAACATTCCGAGCAAATGAAACTGAGGTACGAAAGACACTTAAACTTCCTAGAGAATTTTTTCTTTATGTTGGTCGTCTCTCTAAGGAGAAAAATCTACCTATGCTACTGAAAGCGTTTTTTAGCTACCAAAAATCAGGTGGAATATGGGATCTTGTTTTGGTGGGTAGCGGGCCAGAAGAGGAAAAACTAAAGGAGATGGCTTCAATATTAAATGTGCACATACATTTTGCTGGGTGGAAGCAATTTGAAGAATTAGTGGCCTATTACGCATTAGCTAAGTGTTTTATCTTACCGAGTATGTCTGAAACATGGGGATTGGTGGTAAATGAGGCAATGGCTTGTGGCTTACCGATTTTAGTGAGCAAAAACTGCGGCTGTGTACCAGAGCTTTGTAAGGATGGTATTAATGGACACATCTTTGATCCTAAAGATGTAGAACAACTAGCTTCTCTTATGCTTTCTTATTCAAAAGGAGATTTTGACCTAAAAAAAATGAGAACTGAGAGTCAGAGGATAATCACAAAATATACTCCAGACGCCTGGGCTCGTAATCTATTAAAAGCAATTAGTATATAGGAATGAGCAATTGATAAAATCGAGGAAGATTACCACAATAAACCGAATGATTAATAGTCAAATAACTAACGGTCATGTTTAATCGGTCATATAAAAAGTAGTTGAAAATAATCAAAGATACAGTATGATGTTTTTAAAAATAGCTAACATAATATTAGAGGGTAGATTTGGGGGGCCACAGAACCAAATTCTTCAAGTTGCTGAAAGGCTGAAAAAATATGAAATTGAAACGATTGTTATCATTCCAAAGAAAGATTCTGAATTTTTTTACTCCAAGCTTGTTGAAAAAAATATAAGTGTTAAAAGATTAAGTTTACATAGATTAACCAAACATAAACCTCATCTTATTAAATGGTTTTTGTTTTTTATACCAGAACTTGTTTCTCTTTATGAATATTTAAAAAAAGAGAACATTAGATTAGTCCACTGCAACAATGCATGGCAAATAAAAGGAATCCTAGCTGGGAAAATGGCCAGGGCTAATATTATACTGCATTTACAAGATACCTGGACACCTTGGATGAAAAAAATGTTATTCAACATATTGGCCCGTTTTTTTTGTGATGGATTTATAGTAGCCGGCGATAAGGTCAGGCAATGTTATTTGAATGACAAATGGATTGAGGCAAAAAAAGCCATAGAAATTCAAGCTCCGGTAGACACCTCTTATTTTAATCCAAACCATACTGTAAAAGATAATATAATCGGAAATATGCCAGGAATAAAAATTACCACTGTAGGAAACATTAACCCAGATAAGGGACTAGAGTACTTTATTGAAATGGCAGAAATTCTTAATAAAGAATATAAAAATCTTCATTTTTATATTATTGGAGCATCTCTTAATAGTCAGAAAAAATATTTAGAAAAGTTAAGGAGAATGATTTTAGGATATAATCTCAAAAATATTATTTTCTATGGTAGATCAGACAGTATTCCTTCAGTTTTAAAGGCAGCTGATATTTTCGTATGTACCTCCATTAGAGAGGCAAGCCCTATGGCAGTTTGGGAAGCAATGGCTATGGAAAAGGCCATAGTTTCGACTGATGTGGGTGATGTAAAAAGATTTATTAAAGATGGAGAAAATGGGTTTGTTGTTCCACCAAGAGATGCTAAAGCACTAGCTGAAAAAGTGGGCATTCTAATTGAAAATGAAAGTTTAAGGATTAAATTCGGTAAACTTGCCCGTGCTGTAGCCGTTAAGGAATTAGATGTGGCAATATGTGCTGATAAGCATCGGAAATTCTATTTAGAAGTTTTGAATTTGTAATTAAGGGAGGTATAATGTATATCCTAGGTATCAATGCCTATCATGGAGATTCCTCAGCTTGTCTTATAAAAGATGGTAGCTTGATAACCGCTGTGGAGGAGGAGCGATTTAGGCGCATTAAGCACTGGGCAGGATTTCCTACAAAATCAATAAAGTACTGTCTTGAGTCGGAAGTCCTTAGTCTTGAGGATATAGATTATATTGCTATTAATCGTAATCCAAAGGCAAATTTATATAAGAAGGTGCTCTTTACTTTACGCAATCGCCCAAGTTTTGCCCTTATAAAAGATAGTTTAAAAAATGCATTAAAAGTAAAAGATATTAAGATAATTATGAGTGAAAGGCTAGGAATGAAGGGTCAGAAAATAAAGGCAGAACTCTATCATATAGAACATCATAGAGCCCACATGGCCAGTGCATTTTTTGTCTCACCCTTTGAGCGTGCAGCTATCCTCTCAATAGATGGATTTGGTGATTTTGTAAGCACTATGATGGGAATAGGGGAGGGAAATAAAATAGAGGTAATTGATCAGGTAAATTTCCCACACTCTTTGGGTCTTTTTTATACTGCCCTTACTCAATACCTGGGTTTTCCTAAGTATGGGGATGAATATAAGGTAATGGGGCTTTCAGCCTATGGAAGGCCAATTTACCTTAAAGAAATGGAGGAGATAGTTAGGTTAAAACAAAATGGAAGATTTGAACTAAATTTAGATTATTTTGTGCACCACTCTGAAGGTGTCTCTATGCTCTGGGAGGATAGTGAACCAATTTTGGGGCGTGCATACTCAGATAGATTAATTGAAAAATTTGGGCCTGAAAGGAGATATGGAGAGCCAATTACAGAACACCATCAAGATATAGCGGCCTCACTTCAGGCCATGTATGAGAAGGCATTCTTTCATATTTTAAATTATCTTTATGAAAGAACAAAGATTAAAAATCTATGTCTAGCAGGTGGTTGTGCATTAAACAGTGTAGCCAATGGAAAAATATTTGATAATACACCATTTAAGGAGGTCTATATTCAGCCCGCAGCAAATGATGCAGGGGGGTCACTTGGGGCAGCTTATTATCTTTATCATCAGATATTTGGTAAGCAAAGGAATTTTGTTATGGATAAGGTGTATTGGGGACCGGATTTCAGCGAAGCTGAAATCAGTGAAAAGTTAAAAGTGAGGAGTGAAGAGTTGAATAATTGTAAGATAGAAAAGATTGATAATGAAGATAAGTTGTGTAAAAAGGTAGCAAAATATATTGCAGATGGTAAAGTAGTTGGTTGGTTTCAAGGAAGAATGGAATGGGGGCCAAGAGCACTGGGAAATAGAAGTATTCTGGTAGACCCAAGGCGTGCTGAGATGAAGGATATTTTAAATGCAAGGATAAAAAGGAGGGAGCCTTTTAGGCCTTTTGCTCCATCCATTTTGCTAGAGGCAGTGGGAGAATATTTTGAAAAGGACTATCCAGATCCCTTTATGATAAAGGTTTATCCAATAAAAGAGGATAAGAGAAAAGTTATTCCAGCAGTAACCCATGTAGATGGGACAGGGAGGTTACAGACTGTAAGTAAAGAGGAAAATCCATTATATTATAAGCTTATTAAAGAGTTTGAAAAAATAACAGGAGTGCCAGTTGTGCTCAATACCTCATTTAATGAGAATGAGCCCATTGTGTGTACACCTGATGAGGCATTAGACTGCTTTTTAAGGACAAAGATGGATGTACTGGTTCTGGGAAACGTTATAATTTGTAAATCCTAAAAAGCTAAATGAATATTAGTCCACAGATAACAATGGTGTCAAAGTATTTTTATCCTGAGCCATGTTCAACTGGTCAATTGTTAATGGAATTGGGATTAGAATTGCAAAGAAGAGGATGCAAGGTTAATGTGATAACAGGTCAGGCAAGTTTGGTTGGGCATAAAAAGCTTCCTTCTCGAGGGAACCATGAAGGTATAGAGATAAAAAGGGTTTGGTGTACAAGCTTAAATAATAACAAGATTCAAGGGAAGGCCATTAATCGTGTAACATTTACTACTTTGGTATTCCTACACCTTTTGCTAAAGAAAAATCCGCCTCTTTTTGTTACATCTGACCCCCCATTTCTCTGTTGGATAGGTATGGTATTGAAAAAATTAAGAAATAGGAAGTTTATTTATCTTCTTTATGATGTTCATCCAGATGCCTCGGTCAAGTTAGGATATTTGAAAAGTAGAAGCTTAGTGAGAAAAATTTGGGACCAGATAAATAAGTTAGTATATAAAGAGGCAGATTTTATCATAGTTCCGGGTGATTGTGTTAAAAAAACCATTGAAAGGCAATTTGGAAATATTTCCCATAAGATGATAGTAATTCATAACTGGGCTGATGGAAGTTTTATTAAACCTATAAACAAAAATGATAACTGGTTTTGTAAAAAATATGGGCTCAATGATAAATTTGTTGTGATATATTCAGGTAATATAGGTGGATATCATGATTTAGAAACGGTAATACTGGCAGCCGAAAAGCTAAAGCATTTGGAAGATATAAAATTTGTGTTTATTGGCGAAGGTGACAAAAAGGCAAAGATAATGCAAATGGCCCAAGACTTAAGATTAAAAAATATTCTTTTTTTACCTTTTCAACCAAGGAAATACCTACCATATTCACTTACATGTGGGGATGTCTCTATTGTTACACTTGAAAAGGGATTAGAAGGGTTGTCTGTTCCTTGTAAGATTTACACTGCTTTAGCCGCTGGCCAGGCTGTGTGGGGTTTAATAGGGAATGGCTCTGAGGTAGCAGAAATTATTAAGAAATATAAATGTGGGTTCAGAACCGATCAGGGGGATGTGAATAGTGCGGTTAGAAATTTGGTTAAGCTATATAGCAATAGAGAGTTGTTAGCCGCAATCAAGAAAAACGCTAGAAAGTGTTTTGAAAAAAATTTTGATAAAAGCCTTGCAATAGAAAAGTATTTGGAGATTATAAAGAAAGTCCAATAAAAGGAGATCTAAATTATGGCAAAAAAGAGGATTTTGGTTTGCGGTGCGGGTGGTTTTATTGGAAGTCATTTTGCAAAAAGGTTAAAAAAGGAAGGCTGTTGGGTAAGGGGGGTAGATTTAAAATACCCAGAATTTAGCGAGACTGAAGCGGATGATTTTGTGATTGGTGATTTGCGTGACCCTTATGTTTGTCGCTCTGTAGTTGATACAAAATTTGATGAGGTCTATCAACTGGCAGCAGATATGGGTGGGGCAGGTTATGTATTTACTGGTGAAAATGATGCAAATATAATGCATAATTCTGCCCTTATTAATCTTAACATGCTGGAAGCATGCTATAGAAGAAATGTAAAGAGAATATTTTATTCATCCTCTGCCTGTATATACCCAAAATATAATCAAGAAGACCCAAATAATCCAAATTGTGCAGAAGATAGTGCATATCCTGCAATGCCAGACAGCGATTATGGCTGGGAAAAGCTTTTTAGTGAGCATTTATACCTTGCATTCCACAGAAACTATGGAATGGAAGTTAGAATTGCCCGTTATCACAATATCTTTGGGCCAGAAGGATCATGGAATGATGGGAGGGAGAAAGCACCAGCAGCGTTATGCCGTAAAGTAGCAGTAGCTATTTTAAACGGAGAAGATTATATAGAAATCTGGGGAGATGGCAAACAAACGAGGTCATTTTTATACATAGATGAATGTATTGAGGGAACTTTAAGGCTTATGAGGTCTGATTGGACAGGGCCTGTAAATATTGGTTCTGAAGAGATGGTTACCATAGACCAGCTTGCAAAAATGATTATGGATATTGCTGGTAAAAAGTTAAAAATTAAACATGTACCAGGTCCACAGGGTGTACGCGGAAGAAAGTCAGACAATAGACTCATTTACAATAAATTGGGGTGGAAGCCAACCCAACCTTTAAGAGTTGGGCTGGAAAAGACATATAGATGGATTGAAGAACAAGTAAAAAGAAACAAATTATTATGATGCTTCTAACGAAATAGAATAGTCTCTTAATCTAGTTTATCCTTTTAACTCAATGAATATAAAAGAACCCTTCCTCAAAAGGCCATTTGATATTTTCCTATCTCTCTTGGGGTTAATTATCTCTCTTCCCTTATGGATTATAATCGCTTTGGCTATATATTTAGAAGACCGAGGGCCAATCTTTTTCAAGACAAAGGTCTGTGGTAGATATGATAAGGATTTTTGGCAAATTAAGTTTAGAAGTATGATTGACCCTGGAAAAGGAAAAAAACACGAAATGATATTTTTAGAAAATGATCCTCGTGTTACCAAAGTAGGTAGAATCCTTCGGGCAACGGCTATGGATGAGCTGCCCCAGCTTATAAATATACTAAAAGGGGATATGAGCTTTGTGGGGCCAAGGCCCATAGATAGGTCTGAAGGAAATCCTAGGTATAAAGATGTAAGCGAAATTCCTGGCTATGAAATTAGGAGACAGGTTCGTCCTGGTCTAACAGGCATTGCTCAGGTATATGCTGATAAATACATTTCTCCAAAAAATAAATTTAGATATGATAATCTTTATGTGAAAAATATGAGTTTCTGGCTTGATGTGAAAATTTTTCTTTTGTCTTTGTGGGTTACTCTGAAGATGGGATGGGAACGCAGTGGGAGGAAAGTAAAAAAAGGCTCATAGTTATTCGTTATAGGTAAATATGGGAAATGAAAAAAGAAAGCTTTAAGATTTTTGAGAAGTTGGAAAGTTTATGAGAAAGAGCTTGTTTTAAAAAATAGAATCCATTTCTTTAAAACGAATAATGGGGCTGATTTATCCATATATGAGGATGATTTCTTTGATTTTTGCTTCTTAGTTGCCACTTTTCAATATTTTCCGAACAAAAAAGTTATTGAGAACTATTTCAAAGAAATTGCTCGTATACTAAAAAAGGGGCTGTTTAAGATTCGACTTGATGGGAGAAAGTGGGTTGCATCGAGGTTCCCAATACCAATTTATCGACCTTTGTGTATAACTTCTTGCGTAATTCCTTATTTTTAACATTTTTGGTAGACTTGTTACAGACAGGATAACAATTAAAGCTTATCGAGGTATGACGGTATCATGGAAGGCTGTAATAAATATTTTACAACCTCTTCCCTTTGAGGACATAAAAATCACAGGCAGGGATACTAGCCAAATGTGGGTATCAGGCCGAAAGACATAAGGAGTATAGAGTAAGTATCTGAGATTTGGGGAAAGTATTGAGAAACAAGAGGATAAAAGTTAAAAGGTATCTAAGATGGCTAAAGGTAAAAAAGATAAGATAAGTAAGTATTATTCTGAATGGTGGGAAAATCCCAAAGACCCAAGGAATATTGTGTTTGAAGGTTTAAATAATTTAGTTAAAGAGAGGATTCCTCCAGGAAATAACAGAAAGGCACTTGATATAGGCGCTGGGAAGGGAAGAATAGTGAGCTATTTGTTAGAGAAGGGCTATAGAGTTACGGCTGTAAAGATGAGTGATGAGTTTGTTAATGGACTTAGGAAAAGGTTTCCTACAATTAGGGTAATCCAGTGTGATGTTTGTGAGCTAGATCTGAATGAGTGCTTTGATGTTGTTACTATGATTGAATTAGCCCAAAATTTAAAGCAAGAGGAGTTAAGGAGGTTACTTAATAAATTAGCAAAAATACGCCTTACTTATTGATTAATATATCAAACAGTAACTCATTACATGGAAAATGGGTTGAATTTAGGGGTTTTAGAAATGATTTTGTGTTTATGTATACACCAAAGGGAATTGAGTCAATCCTTGAGAGTGCAGGATTTTCTATAGTGTATAGAAAAGGAATTGGCCTAGTTACCCCCATTAGTTTATTTAGTGGCTTTAAATGCAAGTTAATCCCTATATGGTTAGCTAAAGCTGTTAATAGAAGATTTGATAAATATGCTACTAGATTTTGCCATTTATATTATGTGGAGGCAAGGTCTTTGAGAAAGAGCCTTGAAGAAACTCAGGCAGAGAGATAAAGATTGGTTGATAACTCATAATTAGAGACAAAAGTTGTAAAGAACACAAAAACAATGCATGGTAAACTGACCTAAAGATATAGTCAGCATAGTGTAGGAGGATCAATTTATGAGATTTCAAATAACTATTGAGGTATGGAAAAAAGGTAAGTGGTTCATTGCAAAAGCATCAGAGCTAGATTTTGTCTCACAAGGTAAAACATTTGAAGAGGCAAAAAGGAATCTACTTGAAGTTGTAAAAATACAGTTTAGAGAGATGGGAACACTTGAAGAATATTTATCTGAATGTGGATTTGAAATAAAAGACGATAAATTAATACCTTATACAGAAATGATTGGATTTGAAAAATTGGAAGTTTCTGCCATTTAATGCCAAGAATAACACTGTCCTGGTGCAAAGCGAGTTGTGGTTATTCCTGAATATGATGAGATAGATGTAGAAATCATAAAAAATAATATGCGAACAGTAGGCATGACGAGAGAGCAATACTTTGATTTGCTTAAAAAGGTGTGAGCAGGGGGAGAAAAATGAGATTTAAGATTGGGTTTGAAAAAGAGGATACAAAAAAGCTGCATGAATTTTGGGATGAGATTATTAGGTCAGAAAGGTGGTCTGAGGGGAAGTTTGTAAAGATGTTTGAGGAGAAGTGGGCTGAATATAATAATACATATGCAGTTGCATTTTCAAGCTGGGCAGGGGCGGCAATGGCAGCCTTAGAATTTTTTAATATTAAGGGAAAAACTGTTTTATGCCCCTCTAATACCTTTATGGCAACCCCATTAAGTATCATCAAGGCAGGAGGAAGTGTAGAATTTGTTGATTGTAACAAAGATGATCTGTGTATGTCAGTAGATGATTTAAGGCAAAAAATTGATATCTATAAACCTGTTGTCATATGGGTGGTACATATTGGGGGGCATATAGCCTTCCAAATTGAAGAAATAGCAAAGTTATGTAAAGAAAAAGGCATAATATTGTTAGAGGACTGTGCCCATGCACACGGTGCATCATGGAATGGTAGGAAGGCAGGCACATGGGGAAATGCAGGCATTTATTCATTTTATGCTACAAAGACCATCTCAACTGGAGAAGGTGGGATGCTTGTTACGAATAATGTTGATCTGCTAGAATTTGCAAAAAAGTATAGAAATTATGGAAAGTTTGATTACAGGATTCAAGGGCTAAATTTTAGGATGAATGAATTTACTGCTGCTATTGGGTGTGTTCAGGTAGATAGATTAGATGAGATTGTTGCTTGGAAAAACGAATATGCCCAGAAGTATTTAGACCCAAATTTTCCCAATAGAGTTAATTTTCCTGAAGGGATGGTGTCTGGATATTATAAATACATAGTTTTTGACCCTATCGAAAAATCAACAGGTAAGGTCTATGACCAGCCATGTCATAGGATAATGAATAAAGACTATGAATTGCCAAGTACTGATTGGGTAGCAAAAAACCATTGGTGTGTTCCCATTTACTATAAGGGGGGATGAATTATGAAAATAGCTGTGATTGGAGGAAGTGGATTTATTGGTTCCCATGTTGTGGATAAGCTTTTGGAAAAGGGATATGAAGTTACAAACTTTGATATTATGAGCCCACATAGAGGTGACATCTCCCACATCTATATTGATATTACTGATTTATCAAAGACAACCGTAGCACTAACGGGTGATTATGATGCCGTGTATCTGCTGGCTGCGATGGCAAATGTGAATGATATCTACAAAAATCCTGTGGAGGCTGGAGAGGTAAATATTATGGCAGTGGCCAATGTGCTTGAGGCAGCAAGGAGAAATGGCATCCCAAGAGTGATATTTTCAAGTACTGTATGGATATATGAGATGGCCAAGGAAAGGGAGGTAGATGAGGGGGCCCTTTTGGCCATTCACGATGTAAATCATATATATACAGGATCAAAGCTAGCAGCAGAGATGTATTGCCATGCTTATAAAAAATTATATGGCCAAGATTTTACGATCCTTCGATATGGTATCCCTTATGGACCAAGGGGCCGAGGCGGCACTGTTATAACAAATTTCATAAGCAGGGCCTTAAGGAGGGAACCACTTGTTATCTATGGAGATGGAAGCCAATATAGGAATTTTATTTATGTTGAGGACCTGGCAGAGGGGAATGTAGCCGCCTTAAAGGAGGTCGCAAGGAATCAAACGTATAATTTGGAAGGTTTAAGGCCAGTTAGTATAAAAGAGATTGCAGAGACAATAAGAAAGTTAGTTGGGGATGTTAAAATTGAGTATGAAGAAGCAAGGCCTGGGGATTACGAAGGAAAGATTGTTTCCTTTGATAAGGCCAAAAGAGAATTGGGCTGGCAACCAAGGGTTGACATAGAGGAAGGGATAAAAAGATATATAGATTGGTACAAATCCTATATAGGAAAATAATTTAGCCAGGGGTAGTCTACCCCTTATTCGCACGAATAAGGGATGAATTCATGGAAAGGCTAGCCAGGACATTTAAAACCCTAGGCAATAAGAGAAGGCTCAGAATCATTGAGCTTCTCTTTTCTAATAACCGTATGACTGTTGGGAAGATAAGCGAACACCTGGGGCTTTCATTTAAAAGCACATCTAAACACTTACAACAATTGGAGTCAGTTGGTCTTTTAGATAAGCAACAAATAGGTACCCATGTATTTTACTTCCTGTCTAAGAATCTTAAAAAATCGATAAATAATGATATCCTTAATGTGCTAAAGAAATATCTGAATGAGATTAAAAGGTAGATGTTATGCCTAATTCGTGCGAATAAGAGAACCAAAATTCCTTGCTTAACTTCTAACGGATCTTCCGATCCCCAACAGGTATTCTATTGGAAAATGCGTAAGTTAACTCTATTTTAATCTCAATTTTGTTGCCACTATATTTTTTACTGTTAGGTCTTGACAAAAAGTCAAAATTGGTTTAATGTATTCTCACTATGTAT
>Ga0190354_1000057_pt1 | contig 16758 bp, 5 predicted proteins | sample 4872131213_MG_FD_163436 | JGI IMG/M metagenome (GOLD analysis project Ga0190354, IMG submission 163436) | Hydrothermal vent microbial mat bacterial communities from Southern Trench, Guaymas Basin, Mexico - 4872-13-12-13_MG | ecosystem: Environmental > Aquatic > Marine > Hydrothermal vents >...
GATTCAGACCATGCTTGTACTCCACCACCATCAAACAAACCAGCTGAATTTTTTAAGAATGCATTATTTCTAATAGTTATTGTGCTATGACGCGAGGTTACATCTACACCACCACTATAAGTAGATGAATTTTTTGAAAATGTATTATTTGTAATAGTTACTGTGCCTGTGTATGAATATGCATGTACACCACCATGATAACCTGAATTTTCTGAGAATATACACTCTTTTATTGTTATATTTATAGAATTCCCCCGTACAGCAAGACCACCATATCCATTCTTAAAAGCCAGACCTTCTATTCTTACATCACCACCATCATCATCATGATTACAATCTGGGTCAGTATTTATATTCAAAATCTGAACGCTTCCTCCACCATCAAGGACTGTCTTATCCGCACCAGCACCCTGGATGATGAGTTTATGACCACTGTCTCCATCATTAGTAAAATAAGTAAGGGTAGAGGTAATATTATATCTCCCTGCCGCTACATTTACCACATCATCCTCCCCATTATAAGCAGCAATTGAAAGTGCATTTTGAAACTCATCTGGATTTATTACGTAAAAGGTCTCTCCAAATACCACATTAATTGTAAAAAATACTATCAAAAAGACTAAAAAAATGGCCTTCCCCTCATTTCATTATACCTCCTGGGGGGCTTCTAAATGCAAAAACGCTAGGCTGCCTTTTTCAGCAACCTAGCTTCTCATACTCACTCCGTTGCACACCTAGGTCTTGTGCACATAAGCACAAGCTTTCTTGCATCAAGCACTGTGATTATTCCATCTCCATCAATATCACACTCAGGACATGCACTTGCTGGCTGATTGCGGTAGGTAAGGAGGATGTTTAGGTCGTTTTGGTCAATATCATTATCATTATCAAGATCGCCAGGGATCTTTTGAAAAATTCCTTCAATAACTGTATGCGCTTTGTTGTTATCTTCGTCGCTTTCAAGAACTGACCCTATCTTTGAATCAGTTGTATCAATCTCTGGGTCAATTACAACGTAAATATCATAGAGAGGGACTCCCGAAGGTGTCCAATCAATCCACACACTAGTGCCCACTCCTGCCGGAAATGGTCCTTGCACTATTTTTTGTCCGATCTGTTTTGCGTCAGAGTCGATAACACCGTCTTTGTCCTTATCTGGGTCGCCAAGGTAAAAGTTTACATAAAAATCCTCTTTAGCCACCCCTCCCCCAACGTTATGGACCATTACATTAATATAAACAGAGTCCCCGGGCACTACTTTTTCTGGACTTATATATATTCCATCCGGAGAATATATGCCTTCATAGGAGAAAGTAAGGTCTGGAAGTTCTGCAACGACCAATTGGAAATCTTTTTGCAAGGTAGCGCTAGCTGTGATTTCTATACTCTTACAATCTTCCTCATAATCTTCAGCATTAGCACAGATTTGATATTGGCCAATAGGGATACCCTCTATCAGATAATATCCATCCTCATCTGTTTTGTTACAATAGCCATTTACACATACCTCTGCGCCCTTAATTGGGTCTTCAGTAGCAGAATCGGTAACATAGCCTTTTACTGCACCAGTTTGAGGTTGTCCAGTTTTATTCCAACCTGGTTTAATCCTTAAAACCAGTGGGATTGGGTTGTGATCAAGACTGTTTGTAGGATCCTGCACATTTTGTGCATTCCACTCATGCACATCTAATATAGATACTGAGTCAGCGACAACAGCTATACCAATATAAGGATGGGCACTGGACCATATAATTTTATAGCCTAGTTCAAGATTAGAGGGAAATAGATCTACATACGTTTTAAATTCAGAGGCAAATGAGCTTCGAGACGCTAATGTTATTCCATCAGCCTTAACATAGCTGCTATTACCATTATCATTATATGCATATGCAGATACAAATGAATGTGTCTCCCCTACATAAGAAATCTCAAAAGATCTTTTCCCTGACCCTATAACATCATAGTTTGATTGTGGACACCAATAATCACTAGCTATCTTATGGCAAATTCTATTATAATGCCCATCACCAGACCAAAGATTTGCTCGAATGACATAAATGGGTTTATCATATCTACTAAACAAACTCCATGAGGCCTTATAAAACTTTTCTGTAGTATTAGCCCCACCATGGGCATATCCCTTTTTAACTATGGAATAATTTGTAAAGATGTAATAGTTAAACAGTGCATAGGCCATTACATTTTGTCTTATATCAAGAGTTATTACCGGTTCGATGGCCTCTGTTTCTTTATTATCAACCCCCATGTGCTGTGATCCTGCAAGCATTGATAACACATCACTCTCATTACCCTCTGCCCCAACATAAAAATCACCACTGCCATTTATAGCAAACTTTAAAATGACAGTTTCTGGCCAATCATGTCCTACATGTTCTGAATCCCTGCTAGGGTCTAAGTATGGCACCTCGTTAGCATAAAGCTCCCAGACAACCCAATCTCCCTCATAATGGGCGTCAGGATAACTATTTTGATCAGCCACAATTGCATTAAGGTCTATTGTTGCCCCGGTTTTGACACCTACTATTAGTTTTGCATCAGGCAAGAGGTCTTCTATAGAAATAACAGTTGGATTATAAGGTTCAGGATCTTCACTGTCAGGTATGCCATCATTATCGCTATCTGTATCTAGAGCATCAATTATTCCATCACGATCTGTATCCCTTGGATTAGCTGGATTAGTTCCTACCTCCTCAAAATCTGTATAACCATCACCGTCTGAATCAGGATTGTAAGGATCAGTGCCAATGGTTTGCTCTTGTTTGTCGGTCAAACCGTCATTATCTGAGTCAATAGAAGTTTCTTTAACCTCAATAACAGCAGTAGCGGAATCGTTCCCGGAAGGGCCTTCTATAATCAGTGTTACAGTGTAGATACTAGGTTCCGTATAAGTATGACTTGGATTTTGTTCAGTACTTGTTAATCCATCTCCAAATTCCCACAACCAATGGGTGATATACCCTGCAGACTGATCGGTGAAGTGTACTGTGAGGGGAACAGTGCCGCTCACAGGTTCAGCCCTAAAATTGCAAGTGAGCGGGCCATATTCATCTGCACCTATATCATATTCATCGCCTTGGGGACGAGGATCCCCATCGATATCAATTACCACTGCCGCATCAGCTATACCTGCATCGATACAGGGTGAATGAGCTGTTAGATGGTAATTTCCTTGATCCACAAATAATGGATCTACATTGATATTTCCGCCCTTACTTACATACTCGGCAAATTCTTTGGAAATATCTCCAATATTGCAGTGTCCTACTATGGCCTTCGCAGAGCCATTATTTTCTTCTTGAGACAGATATAAATCATCTCCCGCGTGATTTGCGATATTCCCCCATAAAATATCATTCTTAAAAACCAAACTTGTTTCTGAACCGACGTCATAAGATACTACACACACTCCTCCACCGTCACCATCATAAACGTCATTAGCTGTATTCAGTGTAATAGTGTTATTTATTAACTTTAAGGAAACCTTTCCTGAGTACCTTGTAGCAGTATCTATACCGCCCCCGGTTTTTGCAATATTTTCAGCAATAATATTGTTAGTCAAAATACCTGTGGCATTGCCTGAATGAAAAGCCAACGTCTTGATACCACCTCCCTCACTAAGAGCGGTATTCCTAATGACGGTATTCCGGCTTAGCATAAGATGCAGGGTAGCTTTGTCAGCCTTGGCAAAAATACCGCCTCCGTCATCAGAAGCTGTGTTTTCCGTAATGCTATTATCATCCAGATTAAGAATGGTCCTAGCAGAGACAGAAGCCTTGGCAAAAATACCGCCTCCGTCATCAGAAGCTGTGTTTTCCTTTACGATATTCCCGTTAAGAATTAAATTGGTAGTGCTGCCTGAGTCACGAGAAGAAATAAAAATTCCAGCCCCACTATCAGCCGTATTTTTCGAGATGATATTGTTAGTCAAGGTAAGGAAAGCATGGCCCGAGTGTATGGATCCGGCATCAATTCCACCTCCCTCAACAGTGGCTGTATTTTCTGTAATAAGATTATTGGTAAGGTTAAGAGTGACATTGGCTGACTTACTGGAATGGGCATAAATCCCAGCTCCGCTAAATGCTGTATTACTTTTAATAATGTTACTCCGTAAGTTAAGGATTATGTTGCCTGAATACACTGAATAAGCGTAAATTCCGCCCCCGTTGATACTCTCACCACCATTCTGTATGGTGAAACCCTCAATAAGCAGGTTGATAGTTATTCCTGAATCTGCTTTTATGTACAAAACGTTACCGGATTTTCCTCCATTAATTATGGTCAGCGATGGATCATCATTTCTCGCAGAAAAGTCTAAATTCCATCCTCCCTGAAGAGTGAAATTCTTTGAGTTTGTTATTTCTAGATTTTCATTATAGGTCCCTTGTGCGACGAGAATTTGGTCACCACTGTTTGCAGCATCTATCGCAGCCTGAATCTTACAGAATGGATTTGCTATGGTACCACTTCCGGGGCAAATAGCACCGCCACTTACATACCATTTTTTCACAATCGGTTCCTGAATCTTATCAGGCCGATAAGGATTTGGGTCATTTTTATCAGGGATACTGTCATTGTCACTATCTGAATCTAGAGCATTAATGATACCGTCTCTGTCCACGTCACTTGGATATCGGGTATCGAAAACTTCATCTAAATCAGTAAGTCCATCGCCGTCCGTATCAGGGTCGTCGGGGGCAGTGCCTATAATTGCCTCTTGGTCATCGCTAAGTCCGTCTTGGTCAGTATCTATGGCCACAACTTCAAAAGCATTCACTTCATCTTTGGAATCACACTGGTCCACTAAAAGTTCACCAGCTCGCCCTTTCCAAACAGCCACTCTTGCCGTATAATTGCCAGCTGGAGCCATACTGTCCACTTCCCATGAAAGTTCCACCAAAGATTTGTTTCCTGGATCCAAAACAATATTTCTATACGGAGCATCCCACCATTTCCCTGCAGGATCTTTAACCGAATAGCCTATATAAAATTCATGTCTTTCATCTCCAGTATTTTCTATCTCAAGACTAGCGTTCACTCTATCTCCAACGCTGAACTGTCCAGAATCTATCGTGGGATCTGACACAATTTTAGCATCAATTATGGGAGTGCTGTCTGGATAAATAGGGATAAAGATAAAATTTTTACAGCTTCCGTCTGTTTCAACTTTGACTTCTCTGTCGTTACCATTTATATCTTTGTATTTAACAATTATTGTATCATTACCATAGCCAACTTCGGTACCTAAAAAACCTTCTTTTTCAAATAAAACTCTTCCGTTGCTATCTGTAACCCCAGTAAAGCTACAACAATACATAGAAGAAAATGCTTCGACATGAACACCTTGGGCAGGAGCATCGGAGTTGACGTCCCAGACAATGATCTCTGTTATTATATGTGTGCATCCGCCCCCACCAGCTGTTCCACTAAGAGCTATAAGTTCTGCTGACACTGCCGACACCACACCTCCAGATGCTACAATTTTTCCTACAAATTTAGGAAGATAACCACGTTGGATTGCAGTGTTAACAATAAATTTTTGGAGTTCCCGCCGTATTGTTTGAAGTGCCGCCACTACACCAACCCTGATAACATCTTTCATGGCATAAACACTTTGCTCAATTACTTGTACTATGGATGCCGCTGTCATTTCAGCCACTTGTTGCAATAATTCCGACGTGCCTGCTATGTCCTTTATTTCCTGTGGAACTGGAGCACACTGGCGATATTGGATTTCTAGATTCCTCTTGCTTTCATTGACAACCACTTCATTCCATCGAGTTCCATAGAATATATGATCGACCCAAGGACTTTCTGGCCCGCCCCTGGCTTTTTTATTTGAAAAAAGGTGATTCCAAGTAACCACGTATAAAATAATGTGGCCATTTTCATCCTTTTGGAATGTACTTTCAATTTCATCTTTTGTAAATTCCTTAGAAAATCTCTGCCTATCCAGTTGATGTTTTGGAATTACGGGATCCCAGTATTGACAGTTTCCACCCCACGTTCCATTAAAGATAATTCTCTCAATCTCCCCAGAAGAGGTATTTACGGTCATGGTGATGCTTTCTATATCCACTGTTCTTCCACAATAAAAGCAACTTTCAGGGTCCATTTCATGTGTGGAATCGTACAAGTAACACCCCCACCGCTCTCTGAGAGCATCAGTAATAAAATCAAGGTCTACAATATCTTGAATTTCATCAAATTTTATCCCGGCATCTTCATCCTGAAAAACGAAGCTATATTCAATATCAACGCAATTCTTGTCCATCTCATTGGGTTTGATGTAATAGCCTACTTGGATTAAATCATTCCCTTGCTTAATATCCGATTGTAATTGCCTAACGTTAGGTATATATTTCCTCCCGATTTCTTCGGTTTGAGTGGCTACATCAAACGTCCATTTATACCCTGGGCAGTCATAACACACCGCATAATCACTTTGATCATGCACCCCTACTGCTACATGATAAGTTCCAGCAAATAAATCATCAGGTATTGTCCAAGTCCAGGTATGACTTCTTGTATCATCGATGGCTAAACCTGTATTCCAATCTTCGCCAACCTGATGACTATCATAAAGCACCCCATTTTTCCAATTCTTATCATCGTCTATATTAAGTGAGCAGGTTACTTGATAAGCACGATTTGGGGATGGGTTTTCGACAGTCAGTTCTATCTTAATCTCCCCTCCTGGGGAAAAGGAGTCTTTAGGCTGATTGTTACTATCTAAAAATTTAACGCTTACTATTTTGGGTTGCTTCTCTTCGGGAAGCTCGATAGTATAAGAACCTGGTACATAAACAGGCTCTTCATCCTTCGTATCTCCATTGTAACTTACTACTAACTTATACTTTTCACCAGACTTAGTAGTAGGCCAGCTTTCAAAGCTTACTTTACCGTCAGCATCAGTTACATCTTGATATTCATAATCCCACTTTTCGTTATACCCATCCCAACTATAAACCTCTACAGTAGCCCCACTTACTGGTGTGTCATCTTCACGATACACCGTTACATGTAGTTCTTCTTTTGAAACGGTGGTTATCGAAACAGAGGTTGTATCCCCAGCCCCTACATCAATATTTTCCGCTGAACCGATAAACATATTGTCTTTATAGGCTTCCGTGTGATAAGTACCAGGAGCAAGATCTGGAAAGGTGTAGGTGCTAGTGGCAGGGTTAAGCCTTTTTACTTCCCTCCAATTCTTATCATATAAAATAGCTGTATCTGGTGTAATTTGGCTTCCATCTGGATAGGTCACGGAAACATTTATCTTCCCTTTCTCAGATGTTCGCTCTAATGTGATATATGCATTAATGACTCCGGCCTCAAATTCCTGTGTTTTTGTCTCGTAACCATCCTTTGATGCCCTAATGTGATAATTTTGGTCTTCCGGAGCATCAAGATAGCACTCACCTTGACTATCTGTTGTGCCGGTATCACCTGTTTCAAGAAGCTCAACGTAAACGCCCTCTAACCTCTTGCCATCTTCGTCTTTAACAGTAACCAAAACTGACCTAACAGGAAGCTCAAAATACAAACGAATCGAGTCTCGACTATGCTCGTAGTCGCTGGTACCAAGGAATTTAGCGGTTATCTTTACTGTATTTGAATCACTAGCACTAGGAGCATAGTAGGTGTTTTTTACCTTTCCATTAGAGCCTGTAAACTTGACAACATCATCAAACCAGCCTTCAACCGCGTCAAATTCTATTCTTTGACCAGCTAACGGATTCCCACTAGAGGTAAGCTCGGCCGTCAAAGTTACACTTTTGCCCAACTCAACTGAATACTTTGAAGAAGAGAGGTGTAAGTTGGTCTTCTTCTTACCCGTGCCCCCTGGCCTGATTGTTCCATCTATAATTTTATAGGGTCGTCCGTCAGGAAAGACTTTTACATTTATATCTACAGCAAGAGGGGAATCTCCTGTCCATTCTGGAGCAGTATATATGGTTTCAGCTTTACCTTCAGAGTTTGTTTCCGGCATCGGATCGCTAAAATCTCCAGCTTCTTCAAGAAACCAGATCGTTTTGCCTTCTACTGGCTTTCCATCCAAAGTAAGCGTAGCACTTAGTTCAATACTTGCCCCTGAATCTATTTCGAATTCTTCTGGTGAGACTGTAAGAGTATACGAAGAAGCCAGTAATGAAGGAGATATAGACAAAGACAGCAAACTTAGCAGTCCCAAAAAGATGGCCAGTTTTGTTACTATGCTACCAACCGACTTTTTTGTTATTCCTGACATAATTCATTCCTCCCAAAATTAGACTTATATTGGATCATGCCTAGCCTCAAAACAAAAACCCCGATTAGCTTAGCGGAACTTTACCATCTTCCCTCTTGGCAACCTTGCTCATCTTTTAACCTCCTTAAACGGAATTAATTGCCCTCCCTCTATTTTTCTATTAACGAAGCCTTTTCAAATTTTTCCATTCTTCACTTTTGCCTATCCGAAAAAGATTATCAAATCTGTAATCCTGCTTAATAGAACTAAAGAAAGGTGTTCTAAAATTTTTTCCTTAAAAATATACCAACTGATCTTAAAGATATTTTATTCATCTTTTACCTCTCTAAAAATCCCTTCTTATTTTTTATCAACGCAGATTTTCCAAATTTTTGTTCACGAACTCTCCTACTCACAAAATAAATTAACTTGTTTCATAAACACTCCTCAATTTTTAAAATTTTTATATGACTTCTAACCCCTCCTCTTTCTCCTCAAAATCCCAATACTACCTAAGCCAAAGTATCACTACCTGTTGTAACCTTATTCATTAACTATTCTATTTTTGGGCCAATTCTTTGTCAAAACAAAAATTTTACTCACTCCGTTGCACACCTTGGTCTTGTGCACATAAGCACAAGCTTTCTTGCATCAAGTACTGTGATTACTCCATCACCATCAATATCACACTCAGGACATGCACTTGCTGGTTGATTGCGGTAGGTAAGGAGGAGATTTAGGTCGTTTTGGTCAACATCACCATCATTATCAAGGTCACCAGTAATAGTAGGAACACTGTTTGGATTTAAAGGATCTGAACCTTTAGCCACCTCTTCACCATCACTATAGCCATCTCCATCGGTATCCCAATTTTTAGGGTTGGTTCCATATTGATATTCCTCTAAATTCGTTAATCCATCATTATCTATATCTTCTGCTGAATCATCACTTTGTGGATTTAATCCATAAATTTCTTTCCAAAGAGCAGGGATTCCATCACCATCTGAGTCACCACTTACTACTACCGCTTTAGTCGCTGTCCTTGTAAATGTATCTCCCCTATTTGAAGCCCCAGAAGCATCTACTTTAAAAGCATATGCTCCTGTTTCTTGAGTATTTAAATAAGTATTTGCATAGATACCGTCATTTGCTGCCCCATCGTTATGACTACCATCATCATAAAGGGTTATGCCTTCATTAGATGAAGGAGTTTGAATGTTAGCAACTACATTAGCATTTAAAATAGGCCCTAAATCATCTTTAAGTGTCGCTTTAATAATAATTGGAGCGCCAGGAAGATACTCATCTTTATCTGAATCTATTGATAGAGTAAGGTCACTATCTGCGGTTACAGTTACAATAAGTGGCTCACCTCCCTCTTCAATATCAACGCCAAGAACCCTAATCTCCCATTCACCTGGCATAGGCTGTTCAATGATATATGATTCAGAGACATCACCTGGGATGTAAGTAATATTTGGGTCAGTTTGTGCAACTTGAGAGTTGATGATTGTTCCATCAGGGGCTACTAAAGTTATATCAATATTACTGTTAAATAAAAGAGAAACTTTGACATAAATCTTTTTTACAGAATCAATAGGAACCCGAACGGCCTTTTCTATACCTTCTTGGATTTCTGCAGCTTTCTCTACTATTTTTTCTGAAGGTTTTTGCAATAATCCCAATATTTTTTCGTTTAACTTTCTAAAAGACCATTCGTCTCTTCCTGTTGGTGATAAAGGTGGATGCCCCCATTTCTTATCTCCAAAATACAAATTTCTAAAAGCAAGCCAACCACCTTCTTCTATTGATAAAAATTGGTATGAATCTGGCTTAAGCAAAGTCCCTTTTAAAGACTCCCACCAGTAATTTCCAAAATGGTAATCAACCCCCCAAGGGAAAAAATGTGCAAAACCTTCAAAAGGATAACTTGCATGAGAGCCTAAACCTACATACACAACTGGATGACCTTCAATTTTTTCTACTTTTTCCCATTTAACAGCTTCCACTCTATGATGTCTACTATACACCACAGCTTCAGGCTCTTGGTTGTCTTTTAATTTTATAGTGATATGTTCCCAATCTCCTTCATGTTTGTTTTTCCAATCATTATATATGTAAAAAAACCACTATTGTAGAAACTTAATTTTATCATTATCATCTCTTACTTCTCTTGCATAAACAACACAATCAGACGGTTCCATATGTGGTACGAAACAAGATTCTTGATCACAGTTTTTTAAATCAAAATATACGGATTCAACAAGCCAAGGAAAATCCACACCATAAGCAGATGGATTATCTAAAAAAGCATGTAATTCGTCAGGAGTATTTATTCCTTTCTCTGTAAGATTAATGTGAGCTGGAATTGGCGGATCAGTGGCCACGTTTTCTATTATAGCCCAAAGTTCAGATTTCTGAGTCATCATCTTATAATTTGTCAGGAAATATTGCTCTTTTGGAGAAAATCCAAGTTGTTCTTTAGTAAAAAGCTTTTCTAAATCTGTAAATGTTAATACTGGTGCATATTTCACTAAAAGCGCACTAACCTTAAAATCCACATTTCCAGTTTCGCCAAACTCTTTCCACTCACTAACGGTTCCTTTTGAATCTTTTACTCTATACTGCCAATGATATTCTCCATCTATAAAACCTGAGCGGGTAATGGTAACTTCACTGCCACTTGGCACAAAGTCACTAATTGTCTCTGAAGTTGGTTCTCCTGTAAAAGGCTCACCAATTTTTCGCAGTTCAATTTCAAGCCTTACATCATCTCCATCTGGGTCTTCAAGTGTTGCTTTAAAGACAATGGTGCCTTCAAGAATAATACCTTCTTCAGGAATTTCAGTATCATCTGATTGGTATTGAAAGACGGAGTTGGTAGTAGGTGGGACTCCAGCAGAGAGGTTACTGTCAAGCTTTGATACAAAAACATCCCTCCAACCATTATAGCTTTCATCATAAGCATAAGGGGTTGTGGGATAGTCAGAAGAGCTTGTGCCACCAGTTATATATACATTTCCACCTGCATCAAGGGCAATGGAATAGCCATAATCTTCAACACTTCCACCGATGTATGTGCTTGCCAGAAGTGTGGTTAAACTACTATTAAAGCTTTCATCATAAGCACCCGAAGTTATAGGATAGCCAGCACTTGCCCAACCAGTTACATATACATTTCCACCTGCATCATGGGCAATGGAACAGCCCCCATCATCATAATTCCCACCAATGAATGTGCTTGCCAGAAGGGTGGTTAAATTGCTGTCAAGCTTTGATACAAATACGTCATAACAACGGTACTGTCCCACATTAAAGCTTTCATCATAAGCACCTGAAGTTGTGGGATAGTCAGGAGATTGGGTCCTACCAGTTATATATACATTCCCATCTGCATCAAGGGCAATGGAATAGCCCCAATCTTCATCACTTCCACCAATGAATGTGCTTGCCAGAAGGGTGGTTAAATTACGATCAAGCTTTGATACAAAAACATCATAATAACCATTGTGGTCTTTATCATCAGCACCTGAAGTTGTGGGATAGTCAGGGGAGTATGTCACACCAGTTATATATACATTTCCATCTTTATCAAGGGCAATGGAATGGCCATAATCATCACTACTTCCACCAATGAATGTGCTTGCCAGAAGTGGGTCTATTATAAGAGTCTCTTTTTTGTCATAACTTCCTACCTTAAGACCATAAACATGTTTTGAATCTGAAAGTATGGTATAGCTTGCAGCTACCTCAACCCTCTTACCATTAATCTCCTGATATGCCACTGGTTTTGTAAATTTTATAACCCCAAGACCTGTCTCTACCTCAAGCTCTCCAGCTTCATTTATCTTTAAACTTTTAGCACCTTCAATTTTTATTTTGATACTTTCTGGATCTGCACCTGCCTTTACATAAAATAACTTCTCAACATTTTTCCCATAGGCCTTAACGTTTATCTCTATTCCCTTATATACCTCTCCAAGACTTATTAGGTTGTAAGTTGAGATGTTTCTTTTCCAATTTGAAGGGTCCTTTCCCTTAAAGTAACTTACTTTGGTTACCGCTTTTTCTTCTCCTTTTAGATTGGAGATAGAGGCCCCAACAAGGCCTTCTTTTATTACCCAACCTTTCACCTTTTCTTTTGTCTCAAATTTTAGAAAGGAATAAACCAACTTTCCATCCTTGGTAATAAAGAGAGTTCCCCCAAAGGTCTTTGCATAATACCTTACGCTTTCACCTTTTATCTGACCTTTGTTTTCTATAAATGGAATCTTAAGTGTATAAGCTTTATTTAGAATCTCTTTTTTATCTTTTTCTTTTAGAGGCGCCCCTATTGCTGAATAATTAAAGACGAATAAAAGTATGAAACTTGTAATAGTTGCCTTTTTATAACGTTTTGCTAACATAGCCAATTTTTCACCTGCACAAATAATTGACTTCATAGCACTCCTTCCCAAGTAAGTTTATAACGCCAGATTGTGTGAAAACTAACTTTGAATTTTTATTTTCCCACTATTCCACATTATTTGATTACAAATTGGGTTTACTAAACCACTTTCTATCAGTATTTTGCCTCTTTCTCCCACTTTTTGCGACACTTAATCAGATTTTTTAACTTTTTTACACAGCCTGACGTTTCGCTCAATAACCCTCTCACGTTCGCACGTTCTAACGTTTATACGTTTTTAACGTTTACTCCGTCGCACACCTTGGTCTTGTGCACATAAGCACAAGCTTTCTTGCATCAAGCACTGTGATTATTCCATCTCCATCAATATCACACTCTGGACATGCACTTGCTGGCTGATTGCGGTAGGTAAGGAGGATGTTTAGGTCGTTTTGGTCAACATCGCTGTCCCCATCAAGGTCACCAGTAATAGTAGGAACACTGTTTGGATTTAAAGGATCTGAACCTTTAGCCACCTCTTCACCATCACTATAGCCATCTCCATCGGTATCCCAATTTTTAGGATTGGTCCTATTAAGATATTCTTCTAAATTAGTTAGCCCATCATTATCTGGGTCTTCTCCTGCATCATCTCCATATTTGTTTAAGCCATAAATATCCTCCCAAACATCTGGCATGCCATCATTATCTGAATCACGGCCAACCACTGTAGATTTTGTTGCAGTTCTTGTAAAATTTTCTCCTCTATTTGAAATGCCTGAGGCATCTACTTTAAAGGTATAGCTTCCTCTTTGAGAGGTATTGGTATAACTGTTGGCATAGACTCCATCATTGGCTGCTCCATCTTGATGGAGACCATCATCATATAAAGTTAAAGTATCAGTAGTAGAAGGAGTAGTTACATTAGCAATCACTGAAGCGCCTAAAATTGGGCCTAAAGAATCTTTAAGTTTAGCAGTTACTATAATTGGCTCATCGGGTAGATATTCAATCTTATCAAAATCTATATCAAGAGTAAGATCGGTAGAGCCACTTACACTAACTGTGATTTGCTCACCACTTGGGGCAACATCAACACCACTAACTTGCATCTGCCAAGTACCTGACATTGGTGAGATAATTGAATATGATTCATAATTATCTCCAGAGGTAAAAGTGATATTTGGATCAGTGGCGGCAACCGAAGGATCAATTACAGTTCCATCTGGGGCAATTAAGACCAAATCTATATCACTTCCGCCAATGGTGGCAGTAAATACTGCCCTTAAAACACTTGAATCGATACCAACACTAAAAGATTTGGTTACTCCTTGAAGAATATTACTAAGATAAGAAACTATGCCTTGAAGCCCAGCCACAGCCCTTTGAATATCTTGATAAATGGTTGCCAGTTCTGTCCCAGAAGGTGAGAAGCGATAAAAGCCACCGGTAGTTAAGGCAATAGTATTAAGTAAGGCCTCATCTGCTCCTTGACCTAAACCAACGGTATAGATCCTTGTTTTTGTGGCAGCAATGCTTGGCAAAACATCTTTTACATAAGGTGAAGTATTTTCCCAACCATCACTAAGTAAAACTATCGCCCAAACGGGATCATCGGCGCCTCTAGTAGTTAATTGATTTTGGGCTGCTTGGAGACCGCCACCTATTGAAGTCGCTCCTCTAGCATATAAAGTATCTATCGCTGCCTTGGCTGCTGTTTTTACACTGCTTGTTTTATCAATGCGAGTAAGAGGATAAGTAATGGTGATAATATCATCAAAATCTACTACTCCTACTTTATCATTAACTTGCATTAAATCTACAAACATCTTGGCTGAATTCTTGGTATTTTGCATTTTGGCAGGACTATAATACCACCATCCTGTGTTTGGATCGTATTCCGCATCCATACTCCCAGAGCGATCGATGGCAAGGACGACGTCGACATATCTTTGTCCTTTTAATTCAAGCTCATATTCACCATTTCCACCAGAATCTGTCCTACCAATAATGTATACAACTTCTTTTTTATCTTCTTTAATTATGGTATCAAGCTCTCCACTACTATCAGGAGGATCACTTAAGTTAAATTCTTTAAGGGTATTGTTATAAGTTAAGAAATCAACAAACTTTGAATCTCCTTTCCCTTTAAAAGTAGAAGTAAGGAGGAAACCTGTATCTTTAAGATTAACTTTAATATAATCAGCTGCCCATTTGGATACTGGAGAAGGGTCTTTGATTGTAACTGTTTCTTTTAAAGGATTACCTGACTTATCCCATGATTCCTTAACATGTACATACAAATTTTTATATTCATACATTGGATTAATAGGATGTTTAGTTGGATCATTATCTTTAGTATCTAAATAATTTGCAATAATCCAATTTTTAAAGACATCTTCAAATTTAAAATCATAGCCATTATCTTGTAAAACCTTGTTAATCCCCTCTATTCCATTTGATTCCTCAGCTACTAAATCTCGAATTAAGGGTGTAGCATCTCCACGATATTTTTCGGCAAGATAATCAATAAATGCTAGAGCTCTTCCGTAATCTGGAAGTGGATCATCATGTGACCAATTATCAATTGCTCGATCTGGATTTTTATTAAAATAAGGAATATATTTTTGAGCCTCTTCCTTATATCCACAAACTATTTCAGCATACATTGAACAGCCTTCGTTTATCCAACGCTCTTCACGCTCCCCATGATAACTAGGATCACTTATCCAATGTCTACCATAGTCTTGATACCAATGAATCATGTGCTGGAATTCGTGGGCTAAGGTTGCTTTTGTGAGGGGAAGGTTTAATCTCCATTCTTTAAGAAAGAAATTAAAATCTCCAACCCTATCAAGGTTTACATAGAACATCTCTCGTTCATTAGAATGTAATCCCCACATTTTAGTTGCTTGTGTTTCAGTATATTCATCAACAGAAACAAACATCCCTACCCATCTATTATTATTCATGTCATGATTTTTCTGCAACAAAATAGTAATCTTTGAGTCATTATCTCTTCCAGGATTCCATTCAGTACCAAAAGTATTCCTGACAGTTGGATAAATGTGGCTATCAAACTCTTTGAGTAAATTTTCCAAATCCTGAGGATCAACACTTTGTCCATCCTCTACATAAATATAAGCATGTTCTCCTGCTTTTTGACATGTAGCTAATATTTGAATCTGACTAACAACTCGGTAGCATTGCCGTGTTTTCTCAGTTTTACTTATAACCCAGAAAGAATGTTGATCTCCTTCGGTATCTGATCTAACATTATTTGACCACAAGCAAATTATTATTACAATTAAGGCTACTAATCCAAAAAGTGATTTCTTTCTATAGTCCATTATCTATTTCTCCGTTAGTAGTCTAGAATTTCGTAGCTTATAATCTCGAGACTCCTTGTACAGACCAGAGTGGGCCCTCCTTCTATGCCAATAGCACGGATCTTCTTTCCTTGAAGTTCCCATAGCTCACTTGCTCTTTCACCTACAATTGCGTATCCTGGCCCATCAGATGGTTTTATTACTAATCCTGTCTCAAGGGGCCCCTGTCCAACTACTTTAATTACTCCAATCACCTCTATTGTTTTTTGTGTCTCCTGTGTTTCCTGATGTGTTTCCTGTGCCGGCAATTTAGTTTGTACGAGAACCACTAGGCTCATTGCTATCACCGCAATTATCAACCCTAAACACAGACTTTTTGGTAATTTTTTTAGTCTCATATTTTTCCCTCCCTATTATTGCTTACTTACCTTTCCCTCACCAAGGCCTCTCCTATTTTTTCTCCATTAGCATCTTCATACTCTACCTTCCAATGCAGATCTATTTGAGGATTCATTTTTGTTTTATTTGTGTCTATTGAATAAGTGAAGTCATCATCACTGATTATTATTTGCCCTGGATTTATTGTGCCAAGATAAACTTCTCCTTCCCCAATTGTGGCTTGGTCTGAACTATGAATTAAAGTCATTTTTAAATTATAGAGAGGCTCTTGGCCTTTGTTTTCGACCTTTAATTTAAAAGTCTTTGTTAAAATTTCTCCATTTTGATTAGAACTAACTAAGACAAAATCTAAAATTTGAATCTCTTTAGGGGCATATACCTGAGCAATTTTAGCA